>Ga0316209_1000830_pt1 | contig 42341 bp, 42 predicted proteins | sample 6monopyrite_MG_FD_204945 | JGI IMG/M metagenome (GOLD analysis project Ga0316209, IMG submission 204945) | Microbial mat bacterial communities from mineral coupon in-situ incubated in ocean water Damariscotta River, Maine, United States -... | ecosystem: Environmental > Aquatic > Marine >...
GCCAGCAAATTCATCCCTTCAGCTCCCGCGCTTCTTCCATCTCGACCGACCCCCGCGTGCGGAACCGGGCGATGGCGATGCCAAAGCCCACCGCCATTTCCACCGCCATCACCGCCATGACGATCAGCACGAACATCTGCGCCGCCGGTTCTTCGGGATGCAGATAGCGCCAGAAGGCCACCATATTGACCAGGGCTGCGGCCAGGATCAGCTCGACCCCCATGATGATCATCACCAGATTGGTCTGGCTGAGCGCGCCGTAGAGCCCGACGCCGAACATCCCGGCGCCGACGCTGAGCGCGATCATCAGTTCCAGGATCATCCCTCGCGCCCCTCGTTCGGTACGATCGCCACCATGGTTGCCGCGACCATTGCCGTCAGGATCGTCAGCCCGGCAGATTGAAAGATGAACATCGACCGCCCCAGAAGCTCGCGTCCCAGATCGGCGGCCTGCTCGGCCGCACCCGGGATCACCGGCACCGGCGGCCCCCAATCGGCCAGCCAGATCACCGCCAGCGCGCCGACCAGCCCGATGCCCCCGGCCCAGAGCGACAGGCGTTTCTGATGGGTCATCTCCATCGCACCCATGCCGCCCGGATCCATCATGAACATCACCATGAAGATCGCCATCACGCTCATCTCGGTGGCCATCATCATGATCTGAAGAACGCCCAGGAACTCGGCCTGCATCAGCAGAAACATCACGCCAACGGCGGTCTGAGAGAACAGCAACGCGATGGCCGAGCGGACCATCGAATGGGTGCGGAACACGACGATACCGAACCACACCGCCGCCGCGCCGAAAAAGGCCAGAAAGGTCATTTGTGCGGTCATGCCCGTCATATCGGCACCACCAGCGCAATCACGCCGACAAGAAAGATATTGGTCAGCGCCAGGGAAATGCCCAGCTTCCAGCTGACCGCCAGATAGCGCGCCTCGCGCACCCGTGGCACCAGCCGCCCGGCACTCAGCATCGCCGCCGTTACCGCCAGAACTTTGATCGCGCTCCAGACCACCGGAGGCAGCCACGGCCCCAGCCAGCCGCCAAGGTAGAACGTCACCGTCGCTCCGGCCATCACCAGAATGATGACCATGCGCGCCAGCCGCAGCACCGCCAGCCGCGCGCCGCTATATTCCGCCTCGATGCCGCCGGCCAGATCGCCGGGTGCGTTCGGCAGGTCAAGCGGCGGCAGCCAGGCCAGCCCCATCGCGGCAACAACAAACAGCACGAAACCGATCGGCTGATAGGCCGCGTTCCACAGCGCCTCCTGCGACGCGACGATGACCGTCGTCGACAGCGATTCCGCGCGCATCGCGACCGCCGTGATCGGCATCACGATCAACATTGCATAGGCGATGAACTGCCCCAGAAACCGCCAGCCGCCGATCATTGCATAGGCCCCGTTTGGCCCCCAGCCGGCCATGATCAGCGCTACCAGCACATAGGCAAGTGCTGCGTTTAAAAAGAGCGCGCCCGTGGCCAGATCGGTGATGATCAACCCCGGTGCCAGCGGGATCACCGCCGCGCCCAGCAGACCCACCACCAAAAGCAACACTGGTGCTGTTTCGAAAAACAGCCGGTCGGGCGTGCGCGCAGTCACCGCTTCGCGGCCCAAAAGCGCCAGCGCCGAAATCGCGGGGCGCGTCAGGCTGAACCGGCCATGGGTCAGCCAGCTTTCCAGAACCGCAATGAAATAGCTCCCCGCCACGAGCGACAAAAGAACGATGACACTGCTCATGGGGCAATCTCCCACGGATCGAGATCGAGCGAGCCAATAGCCGTCAGTGCATCGGCCAGTTCGCTCTGGGCGGTCAGGTTGTCGATCAGGCCGGATTGCGCGGCAAAGGCGGTTTCGATCTGCGCCGACGCCACTTTGCCGTCCGACAGCATCAGATGACAGTTGGCCACACCGCGCGGGGTTTCGACCGACGCCATGCCGTGGCCGGTTGCGCCTCCGATATCTTCCGGCCTCGGTATTTCGACGGTGCCCGCGCGGGCAATCAGATCGAGGCTCTGGGAAATCTCATCACAGCGCTGGTGCAGCCGCGCCCGGGCATTGCCCGATGATTGGGTCACGATCTCAAAGCCGAGGGCCGTATAGACCGGATTGTCGGTCCGCCGGTCTGCTGCAACGCCCGCCGCGCGCGCAACCGGGCCGGTCGTGACCGTCGCGCTGTCTAGACGGCCGATCCCGGAAAGCTTTGCGCGCATCAGCGGCGTCGCCCGGACCCGATGCAGCAGCGCCCGGATCGGCCCGGCGCGGGCGGAAATTTCCGCAATGTCAGCATCGCGCAGCGTTTGTTGCAAAGCGGCGGCGCGGCGTTCCAGCCAAATCAGCCCGACCTGCGCACCGAACCCGGCAAGCCAGTTCAGGTGGCTCGCGATCCGTTCGCGTTCCACTGCCGCCGCGCGGGCTATGGCCCGGTCAAGCGAGATGTCTCGCCCGGCAGCCGCCTCCAGTGCCAGACAGGCCAGCTGCCGCATCGCGACCGGTGCCAGAGGTGTCAGTTCGGCCATACGGTCGGCCAACCCGGTCGGGTCAAGCCCATCGCCAAGCACGGATCCGACGCGGCTCTGCGCCCGCGCCTCGACGACGGTATCGCCGTCCAGCGTCAGGGTCAGGCCCAAGCCCCCCGGCAAGCCGGGAAAGAACGGCCCGAACGGGACCTTGATCCATTCCATCCTGAGCCCGTCCGGGCTGGCCGGCATGTCGCGGGTCAGATCGACCATCGACATGAAATGCGCTTCGACCCCTTCGACCGGTTCGCCCTGCATGGCATGGCCCGCATGGCCGCCGTCGCCACTGTGCTTGCCGTGATCGTGGCCACCAGGTTCGCTATGACCGTTATGCCCGGCGTGGCCGTTGGGTTTGCCGTGACCGCTAAGATCCGGCTCTCCAGCTGCGTCGGTCTTTACGAGAATCATCCCGCATTTGGGACAGTTACCAGGCTGGTCGCTGATCACTTCGGGATGCATCGGGCAGGTGTATTGCTCGGGCGTGGTGGCGGCGTGATCGTGGCCGCCATGTCCGGCATGACTTTCATGCCCAGAGTGATCGTGCCCGCCATTGTCTTCCACGCGGACGAGAATCATCCCGCATTTGGGGCAGGAACCGGGCTGGTCGCTGACCACGTCCGGATGCATCGGGCAGGTGTATTGTTCGGGCGCGGCGGCGGCGTGATCGTGGCCGCCATGTCCGGCATGACTTTCATGCCCAGAGTGATCGTGCCCGCCATTGTCTTCCACGCGGACGAGAAACATCCCGCATTTGGGGCAGGAACCGGGCTGGTCGCTGACCACGTCCGGGTGCATCGGGCAGGTGTATTGTTCGGGCGCGGCGGCGGCGTGATCGTGGCCGCCATGTCCGGCATGACTTTCATGCCCAGAGTGATCGTGCCCGCCATTGTCTTCCACGCGGACGAGAATCATCCCGCATTTGGGGCAGGAACCGGGCTGGTCGCTGACCACGTCCGGGTGCATCGGGCAGGTGTATTGCCCCGGTACCGCCGCGCGGGATACGCGCTCATGCGCGTTATCGGCTGCGGCTGGCGGGTGACCCTGCGTCTGGTGGCCGGCATGGCCTGTTGCGGAGGTTTCCTTTGGCATCAGGGTCATGCCGCATTTGGGACAGTTACCAGGCTGGTCGCTGATCACTTCGGGATGCATCGGGCAGGTGTATTCGATGCGGGTGCCAAGGCTGGCGGCGTCAAAATCTGTCACTTCAGCCAAAAACGCACCTGCCGCCATGACGCCGCGCAGATCCGCCAGCGCGGCTACAAGCCCCGCCTGCGACAAGGCACCGGTCGCGTCGGCGACGGGCAGGGGGGTGATGTCGCCAGCCGCAAGCGTGAGGATCGCGCGCGGGCGCGGCATCTGGGCATAAGCAATCGTCGCGGCCTCCACCAGTGTGGGCACCAGCGGCCCGACAATCAGCAGAACATTGGCGTGGCGCGGGGTGGCCGACAGATGCAACCCGACCGCTAAAAAATCGAGCCCGCGGGCCCGTGCCACATCAGGCCCTGGCACCACAAAGGCACACAGATCGCGCGACATCGCCGCCGCCACCAACCGCCGCAATCCGGTCATCGTTCCTTTGCGCGCACCTTGCATCATTGCCGCCGCAACGCCCCCTGGCTCCAGCCGTACAGCAGGCCAAGAAACAGGATGGCCAGAAACACCCCCATGTCGAGCAGGGCGATCAGCCCTTCCTCGCGGTAGACGACCGACCATGGGTACATGAAGGCCATTTCCATATCGAAGGCCAGAAACAACAGCGCGTAGCCATAATATTTGGCGTGGTAGCGCACCCAAACCGGATCCCGCGACAGGGTTCCGGCGGTCGCGGGCACATCCTTGCCCGGCTCAGACCGGGACCGCCCGATGGCACCGGCCAGCGCATAAAGGCTCAGCACGAGACCGAGCGCGCCCAGGGTCAGGCCGAACAGAGTGGCATATTGGGCAAGCTCACTCATTCAACGACCGGTCCTTGCAAATAGTTCCCTGTTCAGCTTAGGGCTGTGGACGGCGCGCCACAACAGCTATCTGGCCAGTTCAAAGGTTTCGATTATACTTCAGACGTGGGCGGGGCGGCGTGTTACAAGCCGGTGCGAAAAATGTTTACGGTGGTGGAGCCCGGCTGGGGCACCGGATGGTCGTGTGACCGAAACTGACAATGTCGCAACTGCCGGGCGAACGAAAAAGAGGCTGGACAAGATGGCCAACGCATCCGTGCCCGGTAGCGAAAACAAGACCGGCCTGCGCCGGATCGTTCCGGCGATGAGCACGCCGCTGGCCTCGATCTTCGGCAGCGGATTTCTGGTGGTGGTGCCGGTTCTGGCCAGCGCGGTGGGGCCCTATGCGATCGCGGCGATCGTCGTGGTGGCCCTGGTGGCGCATCAGGTCGGCGCCATCGTGCGCCACAACATCCTCTGCGCCGAGCCGGTGCTGGCGGCACGCAGCAACCGCATCACCCTGCTGGCGGAGCGGGTTTCGGATTTCGCGCTGGTGGCGGCCTATATCGTGTCGATCTGCCTTTATGTGCATATCCTGTCGTCTTTCGTGCTCGGCGGGCTGGGGCTGGATACGGCGTTCAACAAAAGCCTGATGACAAGCATCATCATCGCCGCCGTCACCCTGATCGGCATCGCCGGCGGGCTGGGCCCGCTGGAAAAGCTGGAACGCTGGGCGCTTTACCTCACCATCGCAATCCTCGCGGCACTGCTTTTGGGCTTCGCGCTCTATGACGGCGCGCTGCTGCTTCAACCGGGCGCGTTTGAGTGGCCCGCCATGCCCGCGCGCAGCGCCTGGGAGATCGCTACCATCGTGGCGGGCACGCTGATCATCGTGCAGGGGTTCGAGACAACCCGGTATCTGGGCGAACATTTCGATTCCGACACGCGGATCCGCACCGCACGCTGGTCGCAGTATTTCTCGCTGTCTGTCTATGTGGTCTTTGTTGCACTGGCGCAGCCGCTGGTGACGGTGCTGAACGGCGAATACGGCGAAAACAGCCTGATCAGGCTGGCGGCGGCGGCTTCGGTTCTCTTGCCGCTGCCGCTGATCGTTGCCGCCGGGCTGTCGCAGTTTTCGGCGGCGGTCGCCGATACGCTGGCGGCGGCGGCGAACCTGAAAGAGGCCAGCCACGGCCGCGTGGCCCCACGCTGGGGCTATCTGGCAGTGGGGCTGGCGGCGATCGCCCTGGCCTGGACAGGCTCGACCTTCACGATCATCGCGCTCGCCTCGCGCGCCTTCGCGTTCTACTACCTGATGCAATGCGTGGTGGCCTATTCCGTCTGCAGCAACAATACCGAGCGCGCCCGGTTCATCGGCATCGGCATCGTGCTGGCCTTCGTGCTGATCTTCGCGGTGCCGGCAGGGTAGTTGCGAGAGCAAGCCCCTCACGGCTGACGCCACTTCCTGCCGCTGACGGGTTGTCGGCGGCCCCCAACGGCAATACCATTTGCCCGTTGAAACGGGCGCGCCTGCGCCGCATCTGCCGGAGCCCCTGCCCATGTGCCTTTCCCAAACCGTCAGCTTCGCCGCCAGCGCCCTTCTCGTCACCGGCGGCGGCTTTGCCATCACCAAGGCCTGGCAGATCAACAAACGCTACCTGCCGGTGGCGCTGATGCCGCTCTTTGCGGGCCTGCAGCAATTCATGGAAGGCGGGGTCTGGTGGGGGGTCAACACCGGCGACGCGGGCACCACGCTGCTGGGCGCGCTCGGGTTCATCTTCTTCACCTGGTTCATGTGGCCGTTCTGGATTCCGCTGGCGAGCTATGTGCTGGAGCCGCCCGAAAGCCGCAGAAAACCCTGGATGCTGGCAATGTCGGCGGGCGGGCTGGCGTTTGGTCTCGCGCTTTATGTGCCGCATCTGCTCAATCCGGATTGGGTCGAGGTTTCGGTGAACCGGGACTCGCTGGCCTATGAGGGCACGATGATCCTCGATTACCTGATGCCGCGTGAATTGACCTATACAATCTACCTGTTCCTGATCATTGCGCCGCCCGCGATCTCTACCTACCTGCACATGCGATGGTTTGCGCTTACCATCGTGGCGGTCGTGGTCGTGGATATCCTGTTCCTGCGCTATGCCTACATCTCGTTTTTCTGCCTGCTTGCAGGGCTGGGCACGCTGCATCTGATTTACATCATCGTGCGCAACAAATGCGCCCGTGAATGCCCGATGCTGTTTGCATGACTGCCCGGCTGAAATACAGGATCGCAGAGGTATCCGCTGAAATGGAAAATTCCGCATCTCCGGCAAAATCCGGTGCCGGGCTCGACAGGGCGCTGCTTGCCGGGCGGTCTGCTTTTCTTGGATTCCTGATTAAACGCCTGGGCAACCGGGCTGATGCCGAGGACGTGCTGCAGGAATTCTGCATCCGCGTCCTGGCCCGAAAGGACCAGTTGAGCGAGGCAGAGCGCATGGATGCCTGGCTCTACGCGGTGCTGCGCTCGGCGCTCAACGACCATTATCGCAAGACCGGACGTTCGCGGCGTCTGAACGACGCGGTGGCGCAGGAGATGAAATCCTCCGAAATCGCCGAGGACCCGGTCGAGGCGATGGCCTCGATCTGCAACTGCGTCAAGGGGCTGGTGCCCGAATTGCGCCCGGCCGATGCCGAACTGATCCGGCGCATCGACATCGACAAGGCCGACCGCGCGACGGTCGCGGCCGATCTGGACCTCAGGCCCGGCACCCTGAACATCAGGTTGCACCGCGCCCGCGCCGCATTGGCCGATGCGCTGTTGTCGCATTGCGGATACTGTTGCCAAGATGGCTTTGTCGATTGTTCCTGTCCGCCGGTTGGCTGCGAGCACCCGGTCGAAGAGACGGATTGCAAGGACCAAAGCCACCCCGGCTGATCTGCCGTTTCCGTAATGATGTGTTGAAACCTGCGTCTACCTGATGAAGGGCTTTCATGCCCGGCAACGCAGGAGCAGCTCGCCATGAACACTCCGCGATCCTCATGTTCCGGCCTCGACGCGGCCGGACCGGAATTCGACGAGGAATTCCGGAACATCCTCGACACGCTGTTCTGTGCGTGCATGGAGGAATTGCAGGACACCGACACACATCTGCGTCGCGCGCTGTTCCGGTTGACGGAAATGGAAGGGCAAACCCCGTCCCGGGCCGCACACGCGCTGGGCCTCGGGATTTCGCAAGCGGAAGAGATGCTGGCCACGACCCGGCGCGATATCGCTGTTCTGATGGCTCTGGGCCTTTGCATGCCGGTGCCCCCTGGGCCCGCGGATCCGCCCCGCCCTCACGGTTGCCGGTGCGGAAATACCGCGATGGTGCGAGGGGACAAACCGCCGATGGCACCCTGACCGGTCGCCCGCCAGGTGAAATCTTGGCGCCGGACTTGTCGGCTGTTGCCGGGCCGCGTGGCGAACCGGCAACAGCCTCTCGACCACGCGCAACAATAAGAGTAATGAGTCCGCCCTGAACAACACACATCCATTTGATTTATCAAGAAAATGCGGCGATTTTGTTGGGCTTGAGTTTCAGGGTTTTGTATTCTTGCAATAGAAACCCTGCAATTTGGAGCCGTGATATGAAGCCAAGAAAGCCGCTCCCAGATCAAGACGATCTTCTGCGCTCCCGGTTGGTCGAGATGATCGACATGCGCCACGAATTGGTGAAGCTCGCTGAACTGATTGACTGGGAGGTCTTCGATCGCGAATGGGTCGGGTTCTTTCCGTCTCACACTGGCAGACCGGCGACACCGCCCCGTCTGGTTGCTGGTCTCCTATATCTACAGCATGCCTTCGGTCTGTCAGATGAGGCCGTTGTGGCCCGATGGGCAGAGAACCCTTACTGGCAGCACTTCTGCGGCGAGACGTTCTTTCAGCATCGTCTGCCGATCGACGCCTCATCGATGACCCGTTGGCGCAACCGGATCGGCGAGGAAGGCGTGGAGTGGCTGCTGACCGAGACGATCAAGGCCGGACAACGTGCCGGAACAGTGAAAGGCAACGACCTCAAGCGGGTCACAGTCGATACCACGGTGATGGAAAAGAATATCGCCCATCCGACGGATGCCCGGCTGTATGAAACGGCGCGGCGCAAGCTGGTTGGGCTGGCCCGCGAAGCCGGGATTGGCCTGCGGCAGAACTACAATCGCCTGGCACCTCGGCTGGCGGGACAAGTTGGCCGCTACGCTCATGCGAGGCAGTTCAAGCGGATGCGCAAGGCGTTGCGCCGTCTCAAGGGCTACACCGGGCGCGTGCTGCGCGACATTGAGCGGCAACTGAACAAGGTTCCAGAGGGCGCGCTGAGGACGCGTATTCTGGAGGTGGTCGCATTGGTGAACCGCTTGCTGGCGCAGAAGCCAAAGGACCGCAAGAAGCTTTACAGCCTGCATGAACCAGCCGTCGACTGCATCTCTAAAGGAAAAGCCCACAAGCGCTACGAGTTCGGCACCAAGGTCAGTGTGGCAACGACCAACAGGGGTGGCTTTGTGGTCGGGATGCGGGCGCTGCCGGGCAATCCCTACGATGGCCACACCCTGAGCGAGGCGCTGGAGCAGGTCGAAATCCTGACCGACCAGCGGCCCGAGATGGCCTTTGTGGATCGGGGATATCGGGGACACGGCGTCGGGAATGTGAAAGTCTTCATCAGCGGTGCGCGGCGGGGCGTCACCAGGACTATCGCGAAACTGCTGCGACGACGCAGCGCTATCGAGCCGATGATCGGCCACATGAAGAACGACGGCCGCCTGACAAGAAGCCCACTGAAAGGAACAACCGGAGATGCCCTCTTCGCTGTCCTCTGCGGCTGCGGTCACAACATCCGCATGATCCTCAGGCACCTGAGAGACGTTTTGCGCCACATATTTTGGCTGATCATCAGCCTTTGTCAGCTCATCCGTATGCCAACGGCAACTACCAGAGCAGGGCAGAACGCCTGACAGGCCGTTGTTCAGGTCGGACTAATGATAATCGCGACCGAACGCCCTTGTTGGGAGCCAGGGCGGCGGCCCGGCAGCCATAGGAGGACCAGAGATGATCAACGCACAGGAAGGGTCTACCGCCCCGATGCGCAGCACCCTGCGCGCAGGCATTGCCGCGATTTTGATCGCGTCTTCCGGCGGTGCCCTGGCGCAGACCACCAGCGATTACGCAGTCGTTGACGGCGTGACAATCTACTACGCCGTTCTGCCGGCCGAGATGTTGCGCAACTATCCGCCGGGCTCGGAGGAAGGCCGGATGCATGGCGGCGTGCCACGCGGGCGGCATGTGCATCATCTGCAGATCGCACTTTTTGACGCCACGACCGGCGCGCGCATCACAGATGCAAGCGTCGTTGCGACGGTCACCGAAACCGGTCTGGGTGGCGTCGCACGCGCCCTTGAGCCGTTTCAGATCGGCGAGGCCCTGACCTATGGCGGCTATTTCCAGTTCGACACGCGCGACCTCTACGACATCCGGGTGCGGGCGACCCTGCCCGATGACGGCCGCCAGATCGAAAGGACCTTTGAATACCGGCATCAGTGACACGCGACGAACGGGGCCTCGGGCCCGCCAGGCAATGGACAGAACATGAATAAACGAACCAAATATCTTGCCGTCTCGACGGCGCTCTTCTCCGGGCTTCTTGTCCTGGGGTGGGCAACGCATGGCACGGGCATCGTGCGCGACGATCCCGAACGCAATATCGTCATCCCCGACGAATTGACCAGCACGCTGCAGGTCCGGGCCGCCTATGACGGCGAGCGCATCTGGTTCCGCTATCGTTGGCCGACGGAGCGGCCCGCGATCTTCAATGACGTTCTGGTCTACCAAGACGGCGAATGGGTCGCGCGCGGCGGTGAGGCTCTGGGCCCGAACCCAGAGTATCTGACCGAGGACCGGGTCGCGATGATGATCGATGACGGATCGGTGCCGCTGTTTTCGCGTTATGGTGGTTACATCACCATCGGCGACGGGCTGACCACCTTTACCGGCGTGCCCGAAACCGACGAGGAGCGCACCAAATACCTGCCCTCGACCCGCACCGACCCGAACGATTTCGACACGATGCGGCCCGAAAGTGAGCTCGAGGCCCTGCGGGCCGCGGGCCAGTTCATCGACCTGTGGCAATGGCGCTCCAGCCGGTCCAACCCGATCGGCCTGGGCGATGACGGATTTGTCGCCGAAGAACGCAGCGGCGACGCGGGCACCGGCCCCTATACCACCAACTTTGATCGTGACACCGGCCAGCCCCTCTACATGTTCAACCCCGAAGTAGCCGGCAGCACGGCCTTGTCGCTGGATGCGGTGATCGCCGGTGATGTCGGGTTCAACGACACCTATTACCTCAGCGCCGAAACCGCGGTGCCGTTTGACCCGAACCTGGACTGGCAGAATGGCGACACCATCCCGCGGCGCTTCCTGCGGCCTACCGATGGATCGCGGGGCGATGTCACCCAACCGTCCGCCGCCCGCTGGCGCAACGGGTTCTGGGACGTGACGCTGGTGCGCGACATGGATACCGGCAACCCGGAAGACGACAAGATCTTCCGCGATGGCGGCAATTACGACCTCGCCTTCGCGGTGTTCCGCAATTCCTCGACCATGCGCTGGCACTACGTCACCTTGCCGGTCTCGTTGGGATTGGAACAACCCGCCCAACTGGTCGCCGAGCGCGTCGAGCCGGGAACCGAACCCGACTGGACCCAGCCCTGGACCGAGATCACCACGTTTTACCCCGGACAGGTCACCTGGGGCCGCCTGACGGACGCCCAACAGCACCCCGGTGCCGACCGGATCGCAGCGCGCGTGCCGGTGTCCGTTCGCCACAGCGAAGAGCAACTGGCGCTTTACGGTGTGCAGATGGAGTTTGCCGAGGAGATCCGGGCCCAATGGATCTGGACGCTGATTGTCAGCCTTGGCCTGATCGTGGGTCTTGGCATCAACGTCAACCTTCTGATGCGCCGCCGGGAGGAACAGAAATGACCCGCCACCTCATACATCCACGGACAGCCCCGAATGCCGAAAGGAAAGGCACCATGAAACGCCCAGAATGGAGGGCGCGTGCCCGCCGCATCGGAATGGTGGCAACAGCCGCCACGCTGGCGGCAACCGGCGCGGCCCTGGCCCATAGCGAAGGCGGCGGCGTCGCCGTGGCGGTCGAGGGCGAGGCCGCGTGGTCCCTCAGCCCGGTCTACCACATCCTTGTCGCGCATTTTCCGGTCGGATTGTGGGTGACGGCCTATCTGTTCATCCTGATCCGTTGCTTTTCAGATTCGGAGTTTGCCGTGCGCGTCCAAAGGGCGATCTGGCCGGTGGCAGCCCTGGGCACGCTCGCCGGCTTCGTAACCTACGGGCTGGGCCTGACGATCTATCCTTGGTCGGCGATCACCGAGTCTCCGCTGGGGCGCAACCATATCCTGCTGGCGACCTGGACCCTGTCCTACTGGACCGTGATGAGTGTGCTTGGCTACCGCTTCCGCCGCCACCTGTTTGAGGGCGCGCAACGCTGGATCACCCTTGCGCTGGCCACGATCGGTGTGCTGGTGATCACGATCACCGGCACCCTGGGCGGATCGCTGACCGGCACACCATCGCTGGTGACAAAAAGCCTCGGCTGGATCGGCTGGAACGTCTACATGACCTTCTACCTGCCAACGTGGATGCTCTGGGCCTTCGGTCTGGGGGCCGTGGCGATCGTCGCGCTCGGCGTCATGGGGCGACGCTCGCGTGCATGACGGAAGCGGCGAAGCGGCCGCGCTGAGCGTCGGGGCACCCGCCGCCCCGGCGATTCCCGGCTATCTGGAGCGGTATTACTGGTGGGCCTATCTCAGGCCCGCCAGCTTGCGCGTGTTCGATCACCCTGCGGTGGTCTCGGCGATCCTCTGGGGGCAGTACCGCCGCCTGTCGGACGCCGCCCTGGCAGAGATTGCGCCGGGCGCGAATGTGCTTCAACTCGCCTGCGTCTACGGTGACCTGACGCCGCGACTGGCCGGTCGTCTGGGTCCGGAGGGTCGGCTCACCGTGGTGGACGTCGCGCCGATCCAGATCGAGAACCTTGTCGCGAAGCTGGGCCCGGAGCCGCGCGTCAAGCTGCGGGTGGGCGATGCCGCTGCGCCGGGGCCGGGCACATACGACGCCGTTCTGTGCTTTTTCCTGCTGCACGAGCTGCCTGACGCGCACAAACTTCGGGTGGTCGATGCGGCGCTGGACAGGCTGTCGCCGGGCGGACGCGCGATATTCGTCGATTATGACCGGCCGGTGCGCTGGCATCCGCTCGGGCCGGTGATGGCCCTGGTGTTTCGCCTGCTGGAGCCATTCGCCGCCGAGATGTGGCGCAGGCCGGTGCGGGCGTTCTCGTTGGCGCCTGACCGGGTCCGGTGGCGCGAACGGCGCGTCTTCGGCGGACTCTATCAGATCGTCGTGGCCGAACGTCCGACCTGACGCGAAAAAGGCAGGAAACCGTTCATGCGGCCTGTAACAGAATGCGCCCGGTAACGTCTTTTAATTGAGCGCCACAGAAAAACTGTCAGGCGCGAAACTGGAAGGAGGCACTGGAAATGACCCTGATCCTTATCGCACTGGCCCTGTCGGCTACGGCCATTTGGGCTGTTGTCCGGGCGCAACCCCGGGCTGCTCCGGCCCCATTGCCGACCCGATCCGTGCCGGACGGCCGGAGACCCAAGCACCCGGAGTTCTGACCCCGGGTGGCGCAACATCAACACAGTCAAGGAGAACCATGACAATGAACACAACACGCATCCTCACACTCGCCACGGCCGGACTTCTGGTCGTCTCCGGCGCAGCCTATGCCCACGAAATGGATACCGATCAGGACGGGCTCTACTCGCTGACCGAAATGCTGACCGAATACGCCGATCTGACATAGGAAGACTACGACGCGCTCGACACCAACAAGGACGGCGCGGTCGATGCTGATGAACTGGCAGCGGCAATCGCCGACGGTCGTTTGCCGTCGATGGAATAGCCCGCGCACCGGCCCTCGGGTCAGGCATGGGTACCGGATGGCGCGGTCAGACTTGAAGGTGAAAGTTTAAATACCCACCAAACCAAGTCGGATCGCGCCGAAACCGGCCCCTGACGGCGCGTTGCACCAGATAGACCTGCGAAACTTTTTTCGTCCCATGGTGCTGTCACTCACGGAAGCGACGTTGTTATGTGCTGTGTCAATGGACGCATGCAGCGCGGCCTGACCCGAGGGCTACCTTTCTGAGTTCTTCTTCATGAAACCGTAGTTGATCCCATCAATCGCCGAAGCCCGTCATCCGCACCAGCGCCAACGCCAACGCCGATTTCATGTCGCGTCAGGAAAGGGTCTTATTCACTGGCCATATAATCATGCACGACCTTGCCAAGCCCCAGCGTCAGATCGGCGAGGATGTGCGTGGCTGACAGTACCTCCCGCACTGGCAGTTCCGCCACCGGTGCCAGCGCGTGGCCGTGCAGTTCCAGCGCCGCCGGGCCACTCCAGGCACCTTTGACGGTCACATCCTCGAGGTAATATTCGACCAGTTCGCAGATCCGCGGCGTGCAATCGACATCCGGGATGATCTTGAGCAGGTAGCTGGGCGCCAGCAGGCTTTGGCGCACCGCGTCGAGGTCCAGTTCGCGGTGCTTGTAGCCCATGGAACCGCTGGCGACCTGGATCGAACCGACGTTCAGGGTGCCGACCAGAGCATCCTTTTCGACATGCAGACAGGGCTCGGCCAGTTTCTTTGGAAAGCCCCAGATCTCACGCCCGCCCGAAATCGGGCTGTCGTCGTTGAGATACATGGCATGGACATAGCTGCCCTTGCGCCCGTTCAGGCTGACCGGGATCACTTGACCGGATTCGGTGTAATCACCAAAGCCCGTCGAATCCGGCATCCGGATGAATTCGTATTTCACCACCGGTTCGGCCACCTCCAGCGGCTCTGGCACGGCCGCGCGCAGGGCATCCATATCTGTGCGATAGGTGATGATCATATATTCGCGGTTGACGAATTTATATGGCCCCGGCGGATAGGACGGATTGGTCAACGGCATCGCGAAGGCGGTATCGCGGATCTGTTTCAGGTTCATGTGGCGCTTCCTTCAGTCGGATTGTTCTTTCACCCGTGATTTTGTCAGATCGAATACCCGGATATTGGCGGCGTCCTTGTGGCGCGCCGCCCAGTCCGGGTGGTTCAGCGTGGCGGTGACGTCCTCCATGCCCGCCTGCCAGTGATCGCGCACCGAGGCGCGTGAAAACTCATAATCCTTGGACTGCTTTTCGTGCCTGGTCTGTCGATAGATCAGATGCGCGATGGTGATGTCGGGATCGCGGTCGTTCGACAGCAGCGCCCGCGCATCCGGATCTTCGCGCAATTCCGGCGGCAATTTGTCATACAGCCGTTTACCCGCCTCGCGCCTCACATGCATGTCGCACAGCAGGTCGGTATTCAGCCGGGTCCGGCTGGAAAAGCGGATATCCTTGGTGCGCGCCTCGATGTCCCGGACCGAGGCCGGCATTTTGCCCCGCGCGTTGAACAGATCGACCTGAAAGATGCACAGGTCTTCGGAGGGCCGTTCGTCATACACATATTGCAGCGGCGTGTTCGACACCAATCCGCCATCCCAATAGAACGCGCCATCGATCTCGATCGCCGGAAACCCCGGCGGCAGGGCACCGCTGGCCATGACATGATCGGGCGCGATCACCTGTTTGGCGCTGTCGAACCAGGTCATGTTGCCGGTCTCGACATTGACCGCGCCAGTGCAAATTCGGACTGGCCCGGCGTTCAGATAGTCGAAATCCACCAGGTCCAGCAGGGTCTCGCGCAACGGCGCGGTATCATAAAAGCTGCTGGCACCGGAACTGCCAGATGGCATCATCGCGGCAGGCGGGAAGCGTGGCGAAAAGAACCCCGGCACACCCTGCGCCATGGTCGCGGTGGCGCTCAGTTCGTTGTAAAACCCGCGCGGCATCAGGCCGGTGAGGAAAGGCATCGCGGCGCTGCCGGACGACACCAGATCCCAGAAGGCATGCAGCCGTTCGACGCGGCGCTCCGGCGGATTGCCCGCGATCAGCGCGGCATTGAACGCTCCGATGGAAACCCCCGCCACCCAATCGGTCCGCCGCCCGCTGTCAAAAAGTGCCTCAAACGCCCCCGCCTGGTAAGCACCAAGCGCGCCGCCGCCCTGCAACACCAGGACGCCTTGTTCGGATATCGAATTCATCGCGCTCTCCAGGCAGTTCGCTGCTGTTTTGAATTAATCAGGTTTCGAGCGAAAACAAGCTGCGCGCGGTGAATTCTTCCATTGGGTTCTGCCAGTCTTGCAATTCAGAATTTTGGCGACCAATATTTGAGGACAATTGATGTATCTGCATGACATGTATTCCGGAAAGACGGCCGACAATGACCACGAGCGATCTTTCGCAAGATTTGCCCGACCTTCACGATCCCTTCGTCGTGTCGGCCCTGATCCGGAACCGCCAGGCGCTCCTGGGCTATCTGGTGCGTCGCCTCAATAACCACGCTGACGCAGAGGACGTACTGCAAGCCTTCAGCATCAATGTGCTGATGCGGTCCGACGGCCTGCGGGCGGAAACGGATGAGGGGCTGATCGCCTGGCTTTACGCGGTATTGCGATCGACCCTGATTGACCATTTCAGAAAGAAGGGTCGCGGAAAACGGGGGGCCGCTGCTTATGAGGCCGAAATCCTGTCCGATCAGGTCGCGCGTGGTCCCGATACATTTTTCGAGGCGCTGTGCGAATGTCTTGTCGCGCTGACGCCGCTGTTGCGGCCGGATCAGGCCGAACTGGTCCGACGCGTCGATCTCGAAGGCGCTGATCGTACCCAGGTCGCGGCCGATTTGGGCATTACACGCGGCGCGCTTGGCGTGCGCCTGCACCGTGCCAGGGCGGCGCTGAAGAACCTGTTGCTGGCCGCCTGCATAAGCTGCCCTGAACATGGGTTTGACGATTGTGCCTGCCATCCCGACAAGATCGCGTTGCTGGCCCGATCGGGTCTGGGCTGAAGGCCGCCACCCGGCCCGGGCCCGCCGGTAACGCGTGCCAGGCAAACCGCGCCTGCGTTGTAACGATTTCGCCTAGGCGTCGTCTATCTACAGTTCGCCACAAGTTTGCGTGGTGCACGAGGCTCCTGGGATGGGGCGATGTTTCGAAAGGGAAACGCGATGCAATGGATTTCCGACAATTGGGTACTGGTCGTGCTGATCGGCGGGGTTCTTGTTTATCTGTTGATGCGTCGTCGCGGCGGCGGACACGGTGGCGGACGGGGCGGCGGGCACGGTGGCGGTTTGTTTGGCGGGCTTGGGGGCCTTGGAGGCGGACATGGCGGTGGCTTGTTTGGAGGCCACGGGGGCGGGCATGGTGGCAATCGCCGCAGAGGGCACGGTGGCGGGCACGGCCATGGATCGCGCCGCAGCGGCGGCCATGGCCACAGCCACGGGTCCCAGCATAATCACGACCGCGATGATGAACAGGGCAAGGAGCGGGGCAGAGTCCAGGCCGAGCCCAAAGGCGTTTCTGATCCATCCGATCAGGATCCTGAAAATACCCGCGAAAAGCGCGATTGAAGCAACAGATGCCTGACACGACAACCCGCAATGACATTACCGTGGTCGGGGCTGGGCCCTCGGGCCTGGCCTGCGCCATCGTGCTGGCGCGCGCCGGACGCCGGGTAACGGTGCGCGAATGGCATTCCGATGTCGGGCATCGGTTCCACGACGATTTTCAGGGGCTGGAAAATTGGACGCGCGCCGAAGATGTGCTGGCCGAAATGCGCGCCGTCGGCATTGCCACCGATTTCGAGTTCCATCCGTTTGACAGTGGGACCGTGTTCGATCCGGCCGGACGCCGATACCCGGTGCGGGGGCAGCGCCCGCTGTTCTATCTTGTGCGTCGCGGCCGGGAAGCGGGGACGCTGGATCGCGCGTTGCTGGATCAGGCCCGCGCCGCCGGTGCCGAGGTACGCTTCAATGATCGCGTCCGCAGCCTTGACGACGCCGGCGTGCTTGCCACCGGGCCCCGGAAGGCGGGGATCATCGCTGTCGGTCATGTGTTCCAGACGGACATGCCCAATGGCGCTTGGCTGGCGCTTGGGCATCGGCTGGCACCCGGCGGTTATGCCTATCTTCTGGTTCAGGACGGGCGCGGGACGGTGGCAAGCTGCCTGTTCACCGGGTTTCGCGATCAGGCGAAGTACCTGTCGGCAACCGAGGAGTTTTTCACCAGCCATGCCGGGTTGCAGATGCGCAACCCACGCCCATTCGGCGGGTTCGGCAACATGCGCCTGCCCGCGACCGCCATGCAGGGCGGCCATGCGGTCATCGGCGAACATGCCGGGTTGCAGGATGCCCTGGCCGGGTTCGGGATGCGCTATGCAATCCGCTCAGGCGTGCTGGCCGCGCACGCCATCATCAATGACAGTGATTATGCCACGGCGTGGCAGCGAGAGCTCGGCCCATGGCTGAAGGCAGGCATCGTCAACCGGTTCGTATTCAACCTGGCGGGCGAGATGGGCATGAGCCTGGCCGTGCGGCGGTTGGCGAAACGTGATGCCGGGCAACTGCTGGAGCGGGCCTACCGGCTTTCGCTGCCCAAGCGACTGCTGCTGCCGCTTGCGCGGCGCTGGTATCGCGCGCCATTGGCGGATCCGAGTTGTAACCATGTCGATTGCGAATGTGTCTGGTGTACGCACGGCGATCACGAAAGCACGGTTGCCACCGCGCCGCGATCCATAGCCGAACACTGAAACGAAAGGAAACTGCCATGTTGGTCAAAGACGTCATGACGACAAAGGTCGTCACCGTGACACCGGAAACCCGGATCGATGAAATTGCTCGCCTGTTTCTTGATCACCATATCAGCGGCGTACCTGTGGTGGACAAGGCAGGCGGCCTCGTCGGGCTGGTCAGCGAAGGTGATCTGTTGCGCCGTGTCGCTGATTCTGACGCGCCGCGCCGGTCCTGGTGGCTTGAACTTTTCGCGGGAAGCGGCCCCAGCGCTGCTGATTATGTGAAAACCCACGGTCGGCAGGCCCGTGATGTGATGACGCACGAGGTGATTACCGCGCCCGAGGACATGACCATCGCAAAAGCGGCGGCGGTGCTTGAAAAACACAGGATCAAACGGATACCGGTTTTGCGCGACGCCAAGCTTGTCGGGATCGTCAGCCGAAGCAACCTGTTGCAGGGTCTGGCGCTGGCTCCGGCCACCCCCGAGCCCAGCACCGATGACCGCGTGATCCGGGCCCGCATCCTTGAGGCTCTGGCCGATGTCCCCGGCATTCAGGTATCTTTGGTCAATGTGCTGGTCAAAGACGGCCTCGCCAGCATTTATGGCGTGGTCGACAGCGATTTCGAAGCCAACGCCGTCCGCCTGGCCGCCGAAGTGGCGATAGGCGAAGGCAAGGTTGACATTCAGTTGGGCCGCCTTCCGGCGTGGGGCTACGGCTATGGCATTTGACATTGACAACCCCGGCGTTCCGCCGAAAAACGCAAGATTGTAGAAAGCGAGATTATGGTATGACGATAACTTTGAAGGACACGCCAGAGTTCCGTCCGATTGGGCGCCGAGCCTGGCTTTCCGAGACAGTGTTGAAAACCGCGATGTCGCGGATCATCCGGCACGGAACCCTGAGCCTGCGGCTACCCGATGGCCGCACCCTGAGCTTTGGCAGCGGCGATCCGGTGGTTTCCGCCAAGATCCATGACTGGAAAACCCTGCGTCGGCTTGCGCTCAACCCCGATCTGGCATTGGGCGAGGCCTATATGGATGGCGCGCTGATTGTGACGCAGGGCAATATCTATGACTTTCTTGCACTCTGCCTTGCCAATATCGGGCTGGGCCGCGGCCATTGGCTGCGCCGGATGCAACAGCGGCTGCGCTGGGTCGGGCGCCGGTTTATGATGTACAATCCGGTCGGGCGTGCACAACAGAACGTGGCGCATCATTACGACCTGTCAGATGATCTTTACGATCTGTTTCTCGATGCCGAGCGCCAGTATTCCTGTGCCCTGTACGAAACCCCGCAGGACAGCCTGGAGGAAGCACAGGGCCGCAAGATGCGCCATATCGCGGCCAAGCTTCGGTTGGAGGAAGGGCTGAAGGTGCTCGACATCGGCTCTGGCTGGGGTGGGCTGGCTTTGTCGCTGGCCAGGGCAGCCGGCACGGACGTCACCGGCGTGACGCTGTCGGTCGAGCAGCAACGCTATGCCGAGGCGCGCGCCGCGCACGAAGGGCTGTCCAATGCTGTTCGGTTCCAACTCAAGGACTACCGGCACGAAACCGGGCAGTATGACCGGATCGTTTCAGTTGGTATGTTCGAGCATGTCGGTGCCGGTCATTACCGCGAATACTTTGCAAAGCTGGCCGATCTTCTGAAAGACGACGGGGTCGCATTGGTCCACACAATCGGCAGCGTTGGTGAGCCTGCGGCCCCGCACCCCTGGATTAGCAAATACATATTTCCTGGCGGCTATATCCCGTCATTGTCGGAAATCGCCCCGGAAATCGAGAAAAGCGGGCTGATCGTGACCGATCTTGAAGTCCTGCGGCTGCACTATGCCGAAACGCTAAAGGCGTGGCGCGAACGCTTCATGGCCAATCGTGACAAAGCGGTCGAAATCTACGACGAGCGCTTCTGCCGGATGTGGGAATTCTATCTGGCAGCCTGCGAAGCCGGATTTCGCCACAACGGCCTTGTCGTGTTTCAGTTTCAACTTACAAAAGGAGTAACGGTTCTGCCGATGACGCGGGACTACATCGCCGCTGACGAGAGCCGACTGATGACGCAGCCACGCGACCTTGCCGACAAAGCCACGTGACGGCCCCGCCGATGCATGGGGAATGTTTCCGGGGGAACCTGCCCGAAGGGCTGGCCTCGGATGGTTGAGATTTCAAAGATCATTCTGGTGATGTTTCTGTGGGCGGTCTGTTTTCCGCTGATCGTTGCCGGTTTTGCCTATGCGCCGCACCTGACCTTTGCCGCGCTTCGCGCCGTTGTCGCCGGTGCCGCGCTGGTCGGCGTGGGGCTGGTTCTGGGGCGGCGCTGGCCCCGCGGGCGGCGGGTCTGGGGCATTCTGGCCCTGGTCGGTCTGGGGGCGACCACGCTTGGCTATCTGGGCATGTTCATGGCATCGGAATTCGTCTCGCCCGGCATTGCCACCGTGATCGCCAATACCCAGCCGCTGATGGCGGCGGTGCTGGCAGGCCTGGTGCTGCGGGAACAACTGGGACCAAAGGCCAAGGTGGGCATGGCGCTGGGTTTTGCCGGGATCGTGGTCATTGCGCTGCCGCAGTTCGCGACGGCACAGGGCGGAACCTATGCAGTCGGGATCGCCTATATCCTGCTGGCCGCAGTCGGGATCACGGTCAGCAATGTGCTGATCCGCAAGATCGCCGGCGAAGTTGATGCGCTGATGGCGATGGGCGCGCAACTGCTGATCGGCGGCGTGCCGCTGGCAATCGGCGCCTTCCTGTTTGAGGACCCGCAAAGCGTGATCTGGTCACCGCAATTCCTGCTGATCCTGGCGGGCATAAGCCTGTTCGGCTCGTCGCTGGCCTATTGGTTGTGGAGCGAGATCCTGCGCACAACCGAATTGAACCGCGCCAATGCCTTCAGCTTTCTGGTGCCGATTTTCGGGTTGGCGATGGGGGCTGCGTTCTTTGGCGAACGGTTGGGCTGGTTCGAGATCGTCGGCATCGGCCTGACAGTGGCGGGAATTGCGCTGGCAAGTTTCGCGAAACCCGTCAACACTCCGGCGTCGACGCCAGAGAGGCCGAAGAGAGAGGCGCAGTCATGACTGTCAAGGCATCCGATCTGTTTGTGAAGGCCCTGGAAAACGAGGGGGTCGAATATGTGTTCGGTGTTCCGGGCGAGGAAAATCTCGATTTCCTCGACTCTCTCGCCCGCTCGTCGATCCGCTTTATCCTGACCCGGCACGAACAGGCGGCGGGGTTCATGGCCGCCACCTATGGGCGGTTGACCGGCAGGCCCGGGGTCTGTCTGGCGACACTTGGCCCCGGAGCGACCAATCTGGTGACCGCCGCCGCCTACGCCCAGCTTGGCGCGATGCCGATGCTGATGATCACCGGGCAAAAACCGATCAAGACCAGCAAACAGGGCCAATTCCAGATCGTCGATGTCGTCGACATGATGCGCCCGCTGACCAAATTCACCCGCCAGATCGTCAGTGCCGGCAGCATCCCCGGGCTGGTTCGCGAGGCATTCAGGGTCGCTCAACAAGAGCGCCCCGGCGCCGTGCATCTTGAATTGCCCGAGGACATCGCCGCCGAGACAACCGACGATGACCACCTGTTCGAGGTCAAGCCATATTGGATGCCCCAGAGCAGCGCCGCGGCGCTGCAATCGGCGGTTTTGATGATCCGTCAGGCCCGTCATCCGTTGCTGCTGGTCGGGGCCGGGGCCAATCGGCGCAATGCCATTTCCGCGCTGCGAAAGTTTGTCGATGCGACCGGCATTTCGGCGTTCAGCACCCAGATGGGAAAGGGCGTGATCAGCGAAGCGCATCCGAATTTCATCGGCACAACCGCCCTTTCATCGGGCGACTATATCCATTGCGCCATCGATCACGCCGATCTGATCATCAATGCGGGGCACGATGTCGTTGAAAAACCGCCGTTCTTCATGGAACACAGCGGCACGAAGGTGATTCACGTCAATTTCAATGCCGCCGAAGTGGACCCTGTCTATTTTCCGCAACTTGAACTGGTTGGCGACATCGGCACGACATTTGACTGGCTGCGTGAAAACATCGATCCGTTGCCAAGCGGGGACATGTCGTATTTCCAGAGTATTCGGCACCACGTTCAGGGTCATATTGGCGAAAACGCCGATGATCCCCGCCTTCCTATGGTGCCCCAACGCCTTGTCGCGGATGTGCGAAAAGTGCTTTCCGATGACGCCATCATCGCGCTGGACAATGGCATGTACAAAATCTGGTTTGCCCGGAATTATCCAGCGCTCGGGCCCAACACGGTTCTGTTGGACAACGCGCTGGCGACCATGGGCGCAGGCTTGCCCGCCGCGATGATGGCCAGCATCCTGAACCCGAAAAAACGCGTGATGGCGGTGTGCGGCGATGGCGGGTTCATGATGAATTCGCAGGAAATGGAAACCGCCGTCCGGCTCGGCCTGAATCTGGTGGTGCTGGTCCTGCGGGACAACTCGTTTGGCATGATCCGCTGGAAACAGGCGATTGCCGGCCTTGATGACTGGGGGCTGACTTTTGGCAATCCCGACTTTGTTACCTATGCGGAAAGTTACAATGCGACAGGTCACCGGGTGACTGTGGCCGACGAGTTCGCACCTTTGCTGGAGGCGTGTTTTGAAGCGGGTGGCGTTCATTTGGTCGAGGTTCCGGTCGACTATTCCGAGAACGAGCGTGTGCTGATCGACGAGTTGGCGGCAAGGGTGTGCCTGGTTTGAGAAATGCACGACACGCTGGCTTCGGCAGATTGACGCGATAGCCTGATAATCGAACGCAAACTTGTAAACTCGAGCAGCCTTTCCCCGTCTTTGCAGCTTTTCAGGACGGCCAAAATACATTGTCTCACCCAGAGATGGGGTGGATGCCGCTCTCCCCTGTCGGCGTCGCAATGCTCCCCACTTGCGGTGTTGAAAGCACGGGTGAAGGAGAGGGAATCCATGGAAGAGGTTACTATGGAACGTCTGATCAACGGTTCGGCTGCGCCGAGATTGCGGCTTGATCGCATTGAGGGGCAAGAAATGGGCTGTTGGCAGTCGATTTCTCGGGTTCAGGCCCGCTCTTTCGGCGGTTTGGCGGTCTTTGGGCAGACTCGTCCTCATGCCATCAGCTTTTTTCGGACCAGGAACAGGTTGCCGAGCGCAAACAGCGTGAAGAGCTGGGCACGGTTCTTGGCCAGCCCCCTGTAGCGAGTCTTCACATGGCCGAACTGGCGTTTGATGACGCGGAAGGGGTGCTCGACCTTGGCCCTGACCATGGCGATCACCCGATTGATGCGCGCATCGAGTGGATGCAGCTTGCCGCCTTTCGGGGCCTTGCGCATGACGCCCCAGAACTTGCCCGGCCCTTTGAAGGCGGCCTCGCGTTCGGAGCTCACATATCCTTTATCGGCCCAGACTGAGGTTTCGTCGCCATGCAGCAGCTCGTCCCAGACCTGACTGTCGTGCAGCTTGGCGGTCGAGGTCTCAAGGCTGTGGGTCACGCCGGTGTTGGCATCTACGCCAATGTGGGCTTTCCGTTGCCCGGCAGTGGTTTGCTCGCAAACCACGAGAGGAGGGCCGAAATACCAGTCGTTGCCCTTCTTCGTGGACGACATCTCCGGGTCGCGCGCGCCCGATTTGTTCTTCGTAGAGGACGGCGCATCGATGATGGTCGCATCGACCAGGGTGCCCGAGCGCAAGCAGATGCCCTTTTCAGCCAGATGCGCGTTGACGTCCGCAAAGATCGCCTCGGTCAGCCCCTGCCGCTCGAGTAGGTGGCGGAAGTTCAGGATCGCGGTCTCATCCATTGCCTGGCAGGCGATGCAAAGCATCCCCGAGAGGGCGGGATGCGATCATCGCCGAGTTCGATCCCGTTAAAGCGCCGCATCGCCTCGCTGTCATAGAGCGTCTCTTCCGCCATTGGGTCGCTCAGCGCATACCAGCTCTGGAGGAAGTAGATCCGCAGCATCCGCTCCAACAGCATCGGCGGCCGCCCGCCCTTCGGCCCGGCCTGCGGATAGTGAGGCTCGATCAGCGTCAGCAGCCGACCCCACGGCACCACCGCATCCATCTCCCCAAGGAATTTCTCCCGACGCGTCACCTTCTTCTTCATTGCGTCGCGAAGTCCAGGAAAGGCGGGCTGCTTCGGCATCGGAACGGCTCCTCATGGGGATGCCCAAGCCTACCAGATCACGCAGAAAGCGGGAGGTTTTTCAGACGTTCCCTATCATCTGCGTTGATCTGGCAAAGAACGTATTCCAACTGCACGGAGCGGCGGCGACGTGTCTTTTCCAGCAGCGGGCCATCGACGCCCTCAGTCATGAACTGCTCTTGCCTACGCCAGACGCGGGTCTTGGACTTACCGGTCGCCGCCATGATCGCGGATGTTCCAACACCATCCCCGCTCAGAACAACAATGCGGCAGCAACAAACATGCTTTTGAGGAGGCGACGGCTGTGAGATGACCGCCTCAAGCCGGGAGCGGTCCTCATCGGACACGGTGAAGAATATTCCTGTGCGCATCCTCGTGACTCGCACGACCTGCCCAAAATGGGAAATCCAAATCGGACTCCTTCGTTCCACTCAATCCACTCAAAACTGCACGCTGTGACGGATGCATTGGGTCGACCGATCCGGTTGTTTCTGACGGCCGGGAACGTGAGTGATTACATCGGCGCACGCGCCCTGATGTCGTCTTCGCCAAAAGCCAATTGGTTGCTCGCTGATCGCGGGTATGATGCTGATTGGTTTCGTAACGGCTTGAAAGATATGAAAATTAAGCCCTGCATCCCGCCACGAAAATCGCGCAGGAAGATCATCCTATGTGGACGCCCCGAATTGGCAATAGCGTTTTGTGAGCTTTTGATCGGTTGCTTTCATATGTCCGGCCTGTTTGTTGCGGCTATTCTTCTGCCGCTGGCCCTGATGGAAATCCGCGAACGAGGTCCCTGATCAAGCTGGCGCGCTCAGGGCGCATTGAATCAGACGGGGTGTTCTCGTTCCTGGACAGATCATGTTGCATCACAATTTGCAGTCACCAATTCCTGTTGTTCTTATTTTCCTGTTCCGGTGCAATCATGCAAGCCGATGATAAGGATGATATGTTCTGTCATGTACCAGCAGTGCCCAGGCGATCCTTGCGGTCTTGTTTGCCAGAGCCACGGAGACCAGCCGCACCGGTTTTTTCTCCAGTAAGCCCCGCAACCAATCAGCCAACGGCGTATTCTTGTTTTTGGAGTGGCGGATAACAGCAGTAGCGCCAACCACAAGTAAGCGCCTCAAATAGCGATCCCCCTGTTTTGAGATGCCGCCCAGACGCAGTTTGTCACCGCTGGAGTTCTGTTTTGGTACCAGACCGAGCCAAGCGGCGAACTGACGACCGGAGCGGAACGCACCCGGATCACTGACAGTTGCAACGATTGCCGTGGCTGTAATCACGCCGATTCCGGGAATGGCGGCCAGTCTCAGGCTTGCTGCATTCTGACGATGCCAACCAAGCAGCGTCCGGTCGAGCGCCTGTAGTTCCTCTTCCAGTTCGGCCAGCCTTCTGTCGAGTACAGATAAAGCGGTGCGCGCCATCTCGGGCACGCCGGGCTCCGGGTTCTGTGCATCAAAGACACGAGCCACCAGTTTGAGCAGGTTGCGCACCCCGGGGTTTGCCACAAGGCCAAATTCCGCCAGATGGGCACGCATAGCATTCGCAGCCATCGTGCGCTGCCGCACCACCAAAGATCGCGTGCGATGAACCATCAGGATACCTTGTTGTTCCGGAGATTTGACCGGCACAAAGCGCATGGTAGGGCGCGTGACTGCTTCGCAGATCGCTTCTGCATCCGCCGCATCGTTTTTGCCGCGCTTCACATAGGCCTTCACGTAAGCGGGCGGCATGAGCTTGACCTCATGCCCAAGTGCGGCCAACTCCCGCGCCCAATGGTGCGCGGTTGCACAGGCTTCAATCCCGATCAGACAAGACGGCAGCTTTGCAAAAAAGGGCACGATTTTGCGCCGCGTGAACCGGCGGGTCAGAACAACCGCGCCAGTCTCATCGATGCCGTGAACCTGGAAAACACTCTTCGCAATATCAAGGCCGATTGTGGTAACTTTCATTTGGACGCTCCTTCCTGTGTATGGCGACGTTAACAACACCACCATATGGCACATCGATGCCGGGTTGAGGGGGCGTCCACCTCATCAAGGTTGCAAACAGAGGAGAGCAGCCTTGACCCGAAGAGTCCTAACCAATGCGCAGTGGGCAATTGTCGAACCGTACTGCCTCGGCAAAACCACCGATCCAGGGCAAACCGGGCGTGATCCCCGCCTGTTTTTGGAGGCCGTCCTTTGGATCGTCCGTACTGGGGCGCAATGGCGCGAACTGCCGGTCGAATTCGGCAAATGGAATAGCGTGTTCAAGCGATTTCGCAGATGGGTCAAGGCGGACACTTTCCATCATATGTTCAAGGTATTAGCCTCAGACGCTGACCTCGAATACGCCATGATCGATGGCACCATCGTTAAGGTTCATCGTTCGGGTCAGGGCGCAAAAGGGGGACTCTTTGCCAGGCCATTGGACGCTCTCGCGGGGGCATAACCACAAAGATATTGGCCTTAACGGATGCACTCGGCAACCTTGTTGATTTCTGCCTGATGCCCGGACAAGCCCATGATCTGCGCGAAACCGACACACTGATCCGCAATCTGACCGCCGGACATCTTCTGGCGGACAGGGCCTTTGACGCGGACTGGCTGCGAAATGACCTGCTGGATCGCGACATCATCCCGGTCATACCCCCGAAATCTAACCGGAAATTCCCGGCAGAGTTCGACAAGGAGACCTACAAATGGCGGCATCTGATCGAAAACTACTTCGGCAAACTGAAGGAAAACAGAGGCATGGCCATGCGCTCGTGCAAAACAGACCAGAGCTTCAAAGCCTTTATCTCGATTGCGGCGACAATCATCCAAATGCGGTGAACGTCAACAGCCCCTAGGGCGGCAAGAACAAAAATCAGCAACCACGTATTCTCAAGGCTTTGGCAGCGCGTAGGCTTTTGTGCGTGGATAGGTTGTCGAGGATCACGACAGTGTGTCACATCAACGATGGCTTCGACCCGCCGTCTCCCTGTCTTTCCGCGCCGGAGCACTTCTACGCCCTTGAAGCTGTTGCGCGGCCTCCATTTTCGGTCTTCTTGATCGTCCCCAGATGAGGGTCGTCCCGCGACGTCCCACAGTACGAGGACACACATGGCGGCTCTACATAGACACTCTGAGGCAGTCTCCCGCGGCAACCGCATGCTGCGCACTGCGCTTGGCCCGGCCATCGCCAGGTATCTGGACGACGCACAAGTCGTCGAGGTCATGCTCAATCCTGATGGACGGCTCTGGATAGATTGTCTGTCCGAAGGCCTTTGCCCGACCGATCACTGCGTTTCCCACGCGGATGGCGAGCGGATCATTCGATTGGTCGCACACCACGTCGGGACCGAGGCTCATGCGGGCGCACCGCGCGTCTCCGCCGAGTTGCCCGAGACAGGTGAACGGTTCGAGGGCCTGTTACCGCCCGTCGTGGCGGCACCCACATTCGCGATACGCAAACCCGCCGTGTCTGTCTTTTCGCTGGAAGATTACGTCCCCGCCGAAATCATGACGCAGGCACAGGCTGAATTGTTGCGTGTAGCAGTCGCCGACCGCTGCAACATTCTCGTCGCTGGCGGAACCTCCACCGGCAAGACCACACTCACGAACGCTCTTCTGGCCGAAGTTGCCAAAACCGATGACCGCGTGGTCCTGATTGAGGATACCCGCGAGTTGCAGTGTGCTGCGCCAAACCTAGTAGCACTCCGCACCAAAGACAATCTCGCCTCGCTCTCCGACCTCGTGCGCTCGTCGCTGCGACTGCGCCCTGATCGTATCCCGATCGGCGAGGTGCGCGGCCCGGAAGCCCTCGACCTCTTGAAGGCCTGGGGCACCGGCCATCCCGGCGGCATTGGGACCATCCATGCCGGGACGGCGCTCGGCGCCCTGCGCCGGATGGAGCAACTCATCCAGGAGGCCGTCGTCACTGTCCCGCGCGCCTTGATCGCCGAAACGATTGACCTCGTTGCCGTCTTATCCGGGCGTGGTCAAGCACGCCGCCTCTCTGAACTGGCGCACGTCGAAGGTCTCGATGCGACCGGTGACTATCGTCTGCCCCCCGCAACCGACACCAGCAAAGGATCCCCTTGATGTTCGTCCATGGAAAACCCATCCGCCGGGCGGTCGACGCCTTCTGCATTTCCGCGTTCGTCTCGCTGATTTTGTCCTCGCCCGCGCGGGCGGCAGGTTCTTCGATGCCGTGGGAAGCACCGTTGCAAGCGATCCTCGAATCCATCGAAGGTCCGGTCGCCAAGATCATCGCGGTGATGATCATCATCATTACCGGCCTGACCCTCGCCTTCGGCGACAGCTCGGGTGGCGCGCGGCGGCTGATCCAGATCGTCTTCGGCATCTCCATCGCCTTCGCCGCGTCGAGTTTCTTTCTGTCGTTCTTCTCGTTCGGCGGCGGGGCGGTGATCTGATGCACGATCCTGACGCAATCCCCGGCTTTGTCATCCCGGTACACCGGGCTCTGACCGAACCGATCCTGCTTGCCGGTGCGCCGCGCTCCATCGCGATCCTCAACGGCACACTTGCCGCAGCTGTCGGGCTTGGCCTGCAACTTTGGCTGGTCGGACTTCTGATCTGGATCGCAGGCCATCTCGCCGCCGCCTGGGCGGCCAAGCGCGACCCGCTCTTTGTCGATGTGGTGCGTCGTCATCTGCGCATTCCCGGCCATCTCGGAGTGTGACCGATGATGCACCTCGCCGAATACCGTCGCAAATCCTCGCATCTGGCGGATTTCCTGCCTTGGGCGGCACTTGTTGGAGCGGGCGTTGTCCTGAACAAGGACGGATCATTTCAGCGCACAGCACGGTTTCGTGGTCCCGATCTCGACAGCGCAGTGCCCGCCGAACTGGTCGCGGTTGCGGGCCGGATCAACAACGCACTGCGACGGCTCGGCTCTGGCTGGGCAGTCTTTGTCGAAGCGCAACGCGTGCCCGCCCTCACCTATCCCGACAGCAAATTCCCCGATGCGGCGTCGGCATTGGTTGATGCAGAGCGCAAGGCGCAGTTCGAGGAGGAAGGTGCGCATTTCGAATCGCGGTATTTTCTGACACTGCTGTATCTGCCGCCCGCCGAAGAGGCAGCGAGGGCAGAACGGTTTTTGTACGAAGGACGCGATTGCGAGAGCGGAGCCAATGCCCGCGAGACGCTGGCAGGCTTTGTCGATCGCACTGACCGGGTGTTGCAACTTCTTGAGGGTTTCATGCCGGAGTGTATGTGGCTCGATGATGCCGATACCCTGACCTACCTGCACGCAACGATCTCGACCAAAGTGCAGCGCGTCCGCGTGCCGGAAGTGCCCATGCATCTCGACGCGTTGCTCGCCAATCAGCCGCTGACCGCCGGGCTGGAACCGATGCTGGGGAACGCACATCTGCGCGTCCTGACGATCACGGGGTTCCCGAGCGCGACCACACCCGGCATTCTCGACGACCTCAACCGGCTGGCATTCCCCTATCGCTGGTCAACGCGTGCGATCAAGCTCGACAAGACCGACGCCACGCGATTGCTGTCAAAAATTCGGCGGCAATGGTTTGCAAAGCGCAAGTCCATCGCGGCCATCCTCAAGGAGATCATGACCAACGAGACCTCGGCGCTCCTGGATTCCGATGCCCACAACAAAGCGATGGATGCCGACGCGGCCTTGCAGGAGCTTGGATCCGATCTGATTGGCGAAGCCTATGTCACTGCGACGGTCACGGTCTGGGACACCGAACCTCGGCTCGCCGACGAAAAGCTGCGGCTTGTCGAAAAGGTCATCCAGGGTAGGGATTTTACCTGCATCACCGAGACCACCAATGCGGTCGAAGCCTGGCTCGGCTCCCTGCCCGGCCATGTCTACGCCAATGTCCGCCAGCCGCCAGTGTCCACGCTCAACCTCGCCCATATGATCCCGCTCTCGGCTGTCTGGGCGGGTCCCGCACAGGATGATCACTTCGCGGCCCCGGCGCTCCTCTTTGGGCAGACCGAAGGCTCGACCCCGTTCCGGCTCTCCCTGCATGTCGGCGATGTTGGCCATACATTGATCGTCGGACCGACGGGCGCAGGCAAATCAGTCCTGCTGGCCCTCATGGCCTTGCAGTTTCGGCGCTATGGGGGTGCGCAGGTCTTTGCCTTCGATTTCGGCGGATCGATCCGCGCCGCAGCGCTTGCCATGGGCGGTGACTGGCATGATCTCGGCGGTGCGTTGTCCGAAGATGTGTCCAACCCCGTCGCCTTGCAGCCCCTGGCCCGCATTCATGAACCCGCGACCCGGAACTGGGCCGCTGACTGGATCGCCAGCATCCTTGCGCGCGAAGGCGTGACCGTCACGCCGGACGTGAAGGACCACCTTTGGTCGGCTCTGTCGTCTCTGGCCTCCGCGCCGGTAGGTGAACGCACCCTGACGGGCCTGTCGGTGCTGTTGCAGTCTCAAGACCTCAAACGCGCCTTGCAGCCCTATTGCATCGGTGGCCCCTTCGGCCATCTGCTGGATGCCGAAGACGAGCAACTCGGTACGGCCACCGTACAGGCGTTCGAGACTGAAGGTCTGATCGGAACCGGCGCGGCCCCTGCCGTTCTGGCATATCTCTTCCACCGGATCGAAGCCCGCCTCGACGGCTCGCCAACCCTGTTGATCATCGACGAGGGCTGGCTGGCACTGGATGACACAGGTTTCGCCGGGCAGTTGCGGGAATGGTTGAAGACCCTGCGCAAGAAAAATGCCAGCGTCGTTTTCGCCACCCAGTCATTGGCGGATATCGACGGCTCGGCCATCGCACCCGCGATCATTGAAAGCTGCCCAACCCGGCTGTTCCTGCCAAACGAACGCGCCCTTGAGCCACAAATCGCTGATATCTATCGCCGCTTTGGCTTAAACAACCGGCAGATCGACATTCTCGCCCGAGCCACCCCGAAACGCGACTACTACTGCCAATCCCGGCGGGGCAACCGGCTCTTCGACCTCGGTCTGGGCGAGATTGCCCTCGCCTTCACCGCCACCTCTTCAAAATCAGACCAGACCGCGATCACCCGCATTCTCGCGGAGCAGGGGCGTGACGGTTTCGTCTCGGCCTGGCTGCACGAACGCGGTGTCGATTGGGCCGTCGATCTGCTTCCCAGCCTGACCAATCTGGCCCCCACGCCACCAGCTTCGGATACCGAAGAAACAAACCGCAAAATTCCATCGACAACTCCCACTCCCCTCACCCAAAAGGAGACTTCCTCATGACCGCCAAACACCTCACTCTTCGTCTTGCGACAGCGCTTCTCCTCGCAGTTCCCGTGACAGCAACACTCACCGCCACCCCTGCCCACGCGTTTTTCAACGGCTTTGGGCGCATCGTCTACGATCCGCAGAACCACGCCGAGAACATCCTCTCTGCCGCCCGTGCCCTTGAACAGATCAACAACCAGATCGCGTCACTGCAGAACGAAGCGCAGATGCTGATCAACCAGACGCGCAATCTCACCAGCCTGCCCTATTCGGCCCTGCAGGACCTGCAGCAATCAGTGCAGCGCACGCAACAGCTTCTCGGCGAGGCACAGCGGATCGCCTATGACGTGCAGGCAATCGATCAGGCCTTTCAGACCGATTACGGCCCGGCCTCGCTCACGGCTACAGATCAGGCGCTCGTCGACGGGGCCCGCGAGCGGTGGCAAACCACTGTTGGTGGATTGCAAGACGCGATGAGGGTGCAGGCGGCAGTGGTCGGCAATCTCGAGACCAACCGCGCACAGATGTCCGCTTTGATTGGCGAAAGCCAGGGCGCGACCGGCGCGTTGCAGGCGACACAGGCCGGCAATCAACTCCTCGCCCTGCAATCGCAGCAGATCTCCGACCTGACAGCGCTGATGGCCGCGCAGGGCCGAGCCCAGAACCTGGAATCGGCGCAAATGGCCGCCGCCCAAGAGCAGGCGCGTGAGCAACGGCGGCGGTTTCTGGAACCCGGCACCGGCTATCAGCCGGGCAATGCCCAGATGTTCCAGAACTGAGGCAGGCAATGAAAAGCGCGCTCCTCCTCCGGCTCGGCGTAGGCGTTCTCGCCTTCATAGCGGTCCTCGCGACGCTGTTGGAGATCGCCCGTGAAGACGACATTGATGTCCGGTCCATCCCTGAATTGTCCGAGGTGCATGATCCGCTGCGGGCAGAGTTGCAGCGCTGCCGGGACCTTGGAAACGCCGCTTTGAACGATCAAGACTGCGCCGCCGCCTGGACCGAGACCCGCCGCCGTTTCCTGACCCCATCACCATCCTCAGACCCGGAGGAGTGAACAATGGGTGGCACCGGCGTCATCGACCGCTTCCTTGAGGTCTTCACCAGCTACATCGACAGTGGGTTCGGCCTGTTAGGTGGCGAGGTTGCCTTCCTCGCCACCACGTTGATCGTTATCGACGTCACATTGGCGGCTCTCTTCTGGGCCTGGGGCGCAGATGACGACATCCTCGCACGACTGATCAAGAAGACCCTCTTTGCGGGTGCATTTGCCTATATTATCTCGAACTGGAACGCGCTGGCTCGCATCGTTTTCGAAAGCTTCGCCGGGCTTGGCCTGCAGGCCAGCGGCACAGGGTTCAGTGCCACCGATCTTATGCGCCCCGGACGCGTCGCCCAGGTTGGGCTCGATGCCGGACGGCCCATTCTGGCCTCGATCTCCGACCTGATGGGCTATGTCAGCTTTTTCGAGAATTTCATCCAGATCATCGTGCTGCTGTTCGCCTGGGCCATGGTTCTGCTCGCCTTCTTCATCCTCTCGGTGCAGCTCTTCATCACCCTGATCGAGTTCAAGCTGACCACGCTCGCGGGCTTCGTGCTGATCCCTTTCGGCCTTTTCGGCAAGACCGCGTTTCTGGCCGAAAGGGTCCTCGGCAATGTCGTCTCCTCCGGCGTCAAGGTGCTGGTGCTCGCCGTCATCATCGGCATCGGATCGAGCCTTTTCGGTGAGTTCACGGCCGGGTTCGCTGGCAATCAACCCAGCATCGAAGAAGCCATGGCCATCGTGCTGGCGGCCCTCTCGCTTCTCGGCCTTGGCATATTCGGTCCCGGCATCGCCAACGGGCTGATCTCCGGCGGACCGCAACTGAGCATGGGCGCCGCCGTTGGCACCGGCCTCGTCGCCGGAGGTGTCACCGCCGTCGGGATGGCCGGAACGGGCATGGCCGCAGGCGCTGCAGGACGCGGCGTGCTCGCCGGCGCCCGCGGCGGGGCCGCAACGGTCGGTGGGGCCTCCGCAGCGTACAGTCTCGGATCCGCCGGACGAACCGGAGCCGCAGGCATCGCATCTGGGCTTGGTGGTATCGCGCGGGCTGGTGCCGGTGTCGCCAGCAGTCCCTTGCGTCGCGCCGCGTCAGCCTTGAGCGACAGCGCCCAGGGCGGGGCACGGGCTGCGGTTGCGAACAGCGGCGGGGCAATCACCCGCGGCAGTAATTCTGGTGCCTCAACACCTTCATCGAGCCCGCCCGCTTGGGCCGCGCGCATGGGTCGCGCGCAAACGCTTCACCATGGCGCGACCGCCGCCACCCATGCTCTGCGCTCGGGCGACAGCCCCGGCGGTGGCACCTCTGTCAGCCTTTCGGAAAGGGATCCCTGATGTTCAAACGCCCCTCACTCACCTACGGCAAAACACCGGAACCCGAGACCCCCTATCAGAAGGCGGCACAAGTCTGGGACGACCGCATCGGATCGGCCCGCGTGCAAGCCAAGAACTGGCGGCTGTTGGCCTTCGGATCGCTGTTCCTCTCTGCCGGACTGGCCTTGGGCCTCGTCTGGCAATCCACGCAAGGCACGGTCGTGCCCTGGGTCGTGGAGGTCGATCAGCTGGGCGAGGCCCGCAGCGTCGCCCCAGCCAGTGCCGACTACGAGGTAACCGATCCGCAGATCGCCTATCACCTTGCGCAATTCATCGAACGGGTCCGCGCGATCCCGGCCGACCCCATCGTTGTGCGTCAGAATTGGCTGCGCGCTTATGAGTTCACCACCGATCGCGGCGCTATGGCTCTCAATGACTATGCCCGGTCCAACGATCCCTTCGCGCAGGTCGGCGAGGTCCAGATCTCGGTCGATGTCTCTAGCGTCATTCGCGCCTCACCAGACAGTTTCCGTATCGCCTGGACCGAGCGGCGCTATCAGGACGGCAGCCTCACCACCACCGAGCGCTGGACAGCGATCCTGACCATTTCGGTCCAGCCACCGCGCAGCGCCGAACGGCTCCGGCAGAACCCCCTCGGCATTTACGTTCACGCCATCAACTGGTCACGGGAGCTTCAGCAATGACCCGCGTAAACAGCACTATTCCCATCACCATGACCGCCTGTCTTCTGCTCAGCGCCTGCGCAACCTACACCCCGCCCGAAATCGACTATGACAGCGATGTCCCCGCCTTGCCCGCCCCACCGCCAACGGTCGTCGAAGAACCCCTTCGGGCAATCCACACACCACCGCCCTGGACCCCGTCGCGCGGCGGCGATGCGGATGCGGCCACCGCAGAGGCCCGCGTCATCAATGCCAATGCGGCGGCCCGGGTAGAGCCCCGCCGGGAGGGCTACTACAATGCGATCCAGGTCTTCCCCTACAGCGAAGGCGCGCTCTACCAGATCTATGCCGCTCCAGGTCAGATCACCAACATCGCGCTCGAACCCGGCGAGCAATTGACTGGCGCGGGGCCGATTGCAGCCGGCGACACCACGCGCTGGATCATCGGCGACACCGAAAGCGGCAACGGGCGCACCGCCCGTGTGCACATCCTCGTCAAACCGACCCGGCCCGATATCTTCACAAATCTCGTCATCAACACCGACCGGCGCACTTATCTGCTGGAATTGCGCGCCAATGAGACCTCCTACATGCCCTCCGTCGCCTGGTCCTATCCGCCGGGGCGCACCCAGCCGCGTCCACCGGCGGTCCAACAACCCACCATCCCTCCGGCCAGCCACCGCAACTATCGCTATGGGCTGCAAGTTGAAGGGAACACCGCACCGTGGCGGCCGGACAGCGTGTTCGACGATGGCCGCCGCGTCTATGTCGTCTTCCCGCGCGGGATCGTGCAGGGCGAGATGCCGCCCCTCTTCGTGCTCGGGGCCGATGGGAGCGCGGAATTGGTGAACACCCGCGTCTTCCGCAACGTCCTGATCGTTGACCGGCTCTTTGCCGCCGCTGAATTGCGCCTCGGAGGTGACGATCAGCAGGTGGTCAGGATCGTGCGCACCGATGGGAGGCCGCGCCCATGACCACGTCAGCCTCAGACCCTGCAGTGCCGCCGTCGGCCAACCCCACTGATCCGTTCCGGCTGCGGCCCGATCCGCCACGCGTCGTGCGCCTCTCCCGTAAGGTTCTCGGCGGCCTCGCCGTCATCACAACCCTAGGCATCGGCGGCGCACTGATCTTTGCCTTGCAGGATCGCCCGGCCCGAGATCGCCCCGACGAACTCTTCACCACAGAAAACCGCCCCACCGCCGACGAGCTGCGCCGCCTGCCTTCAGACTACAGCGGCATTCCGCAAATCGGCCCCGCCCTACCCGGAGACCTCGGACGCCCGATCCTGCGGACACAGGACGCGGGTCAACCTGTTCCCGCCTCGCCCATGCCGGGACCAGATCCTGCCGAGCAACGCCGTTTAGCTGAAGAAGAGGCCGCCCGCACAAGCGAAGTGTTTTTTGCAACGCAATCACCGACCGCTCCTTCGGGTTTCGCTGCACCAAGTGCGGCACCTCCGGGTAGCTTCACCGCCCCGCAACCGGACGGCAGTGCACAAACGGATCAAGATCGGCAACTCGCCTTCCTCAATGCCCCCGTCGACCGTCGCATCGCCGCGCCCGACAGGATCACCGCGCCCGCCTCGCCTTACGTCCTTCAGGCCGGGTCCGTCATTCCCGCCGCCCTCGTCTCAGGAATTCGCTCTGATTTGCCGGGTCTGATCGTCGCTCAGGTAACGCAGAACGTTTATGACAGTCCGTCAGGTCGCTACCTCCTGCTGCCGCAAGGATCACGCCTCATCGGCGAATATGACAATGGCGTGGGATTTGGCCAACGCCGCATCCTGCTTGTCTGGACTCGGATCATCCTGCCCGATGGACAATCCATTGTTCTGGAACGGCAGCCAGGAGCGGATAGCGCCGGATATGCAGGCCTCGAGGACGGCGTCGATCACCATTGGGGCGGTGTATTGAGGGCTGCAGTGCTCTCGACCCTTCTGAACATCGGTGCCGAACTGGGGGCAGATGATGAAGACCCTATCGTCAGTGCCATCCGCGACGGCGCGCAGGACACCATCGGCGACGCGGGCCGCGAGATTGTGCGTCGTCAGATCGATATTCCACCAACCCTGACCATCCGGCCGGGGTTTCCGGTACGCGTGATTGTCACCCGCGATCTCATCCTCGAACCGCAAGGAGGCCACTGATGACCAAATTGAAACTGGGCGCATTGTCGGACGATAAACCGGTTAAACTGACGATAGAACTGCCAACGCCCGTCCATCGCGACCTAATCGCTTATGCGAAGGTGCTGGAACGGGAAACCGGCCAAACCGTCAAGGACCCCGCAAAATTGATTTCGCCGATGGTTGAACGCTTCATGGCAACGGATCGCGGCTTTGCGAAACTCCGGCGTGAACCGCAAGAATCGGCTGCGCAACAGCGGTCAGGGACGCGTCCCAAATGACGGGCAAAGTATAGGCAATTTGTTCGTGATGGTTCGGTCAGGTGGCAAACGACACTGGAGCGGTAGGGCAGCCGGCAGGATGCACCGAAATGAGCAAGTATTTTCACTACGTCATGTTGCGCTTTTTTACGCCAGCGTAACAAAATATCACCGCAAGCACTCCGTGGCACGCCACACTTCGCTCTCTGTAAAGTTGCTCAGATGGCCTGTGTCCGCGATTATGGCAATGGACTTATCTTCCATTTCAATCGGACAGCGGTATAATGAAGAGGCCAAAGGCGCATCGAAAGGACAAAGACGATCCTGGTCGTCCCTTGAGCCTTACGAGTTCCGCCAGAAGCCATGACCCGCGCTTAGCCGAGTTGGTTCGCCTTCTAGCGCGACGTGCTGCACGAGAATGGTATGACCAGCAGTCAGGAGAACGTCGGCAACCGCGCTCCTGATGTTTCAGGAGATCAAATTGTGAAAGTCGCCCTTTACGCCAGATATTCAAGCGACAATCAGCGGGATGCGTCAATCGCAGACCAGTTTAGAGTGTGCCGATTGCATGCAGAAAAGCAAGGCTGGGCCATCGTTGAAGAATACTCGGATCACGCTGTATCTGGTGCATCTCTTCTGCGGCCAGGGATCCAGGCCTTGATCGAAGACGCGCTTCGCGGACGTTTCACCCTAGTCTTGTCGGAGGCGATGGACCGGCTGTCGCGCGATCAGGAGGATATCGCTGGTTTCCACAAGCGAATGGCATATGCGGACGTGAAGATTGTCACGCTGTCCGAAGGAGAAATCACGCACCTCCATGTCGGCCTCAAGGGCACCATGAACGCTCTCCTTCTCAAAGACCTCGCCGACAAGACGCGACGGGGTCTGCGCGGACGTGTGGAGATGGGGAAATCAGGAGGCGGAAATGCCTATGGGTATGACGTCGTCAAGAAGTTCTCGTCTGATGGGGAGCCTATACGGGGTGACCGCACGATCAACGAGTACGAAGCAGGTGTGATCCGCCGTATCCTGACAAACTACGTTTCTGGAAAATCGCCCAAGCGCATCGCGACCGAATTGAACAAGGACGGTATCCGAGCACCCAGCGGTGGCGATTGGGGGTTCAGCACCATCAACGGCAACGCCAAGCGCGGCACAGGCATCTTGAACAACGAGATATACATCGGGCTTCTCATCTGGAACCGACAACGTTTCCTCAAGGATCCAGATACGGGCCGCCGACAAGCGCGAATGAACCCCGAAGAGGAGTGGATCATCCACGAAGTCCCGGAACTTCGCATTGTCGACGATGACCTGTGGGCGTCTGTTAAGGAGCGACAATCACAACTAAAGCACAAACGTGGTGGCGAACCAACATCGGAAAATCATTTCCGAGATCGCCGTCGCCCCAAGTATCTGTTCTCCGGGCTAACGAAATGCGCATGCTGCGGTGGTGGCTACACCATGATCTCGGCTGATCTTGTCGGGTGTGCGACAGCTCGTAACAAAGGAACGTGCGACAATCGCAAGAACATACGCCGTGATCATCTGGAAGCTCGCGTGCTGGGTGCTTTGCGTCATCACCTGATGGAACCGGCTTTGTTCATAGAATTCTGCGACGAGTTTACCCGTGAAATGAACCTGTTGCGTATGGAGGGACGCGCCGCAATTGACGCCGCCGCCAGCGAAGTCAAACGAATTGACCGCGAGTTGGACAGGCTGGTCGATGTCATACTCAAGGGCGGCGCTGCAGATCGTATCAACAAGACGATGGTCGAGCTTGAGACGCGAAAGAAGGAACTGGAGGCGGTGCTGGCCAACGCTGATGAGCCGCCCCCACTTCTTCACCCCGAGATGGCCGGATTCTACCGCATGCAGGTCGAGAAACTGCATTCGTCCCTGCAGGACGAAATTGAGGGCAAACGGCTGGAGGCCACGGAAGTTCTGCGGTCTTTGGTGGACGAGATCATTTTAACACCGTCAGACGATGAGATGCTCATCGATGTGAGGGGCGATCTTGCTGGAATCCTTGCGGTTTCCCTCAAACGCAAAAAACCAGCCACAGGGGCTGGTCAATCGCAATTTCAGTTGGTTGCGGGAGTAGGATTTGAACCTACGACCTTCAGGTTATGAGCCTGACGAGCTACCGGGCTGCTCCATCCCGCGCCAATTGTTGTCCGGACTGTCATCGTCAGAGAGATACAAAACTGGATGTTCCTTACTAGGTTTGGCGGTGACCTACTCTCCCACGTCTTAAGACGCAGTACCATCGGCGCAACGGTGCTTAACGACCGAGTTCGGGATGGGATCGGGTGTTTCACTCGCGCTATGACCACCAAACCGAGAAAGAAACATCCAGTAATCCAAGTCAATTACGACTGTATGGTGTGTGGTGTAGTAACCTGCTTTCAACCTGCAGAAGTCTGGCTTCTACTGGATCAAATCAAGCCTATCGAGCAATTAGTACCGGTCAACTGAACGCATTGCTGCGCTTACATCTCCGGCCTATCGACGAGATGGTCTATCTCGGCTCTCAGGGATACCTTGTTTTGAGGGGGGCTTCCCGCTTAGATGCCTTCAGCGGTTATCCTTTCCGATCATAGCTACCCTGCACTGCGGCTGGCGCCACAACAGGTCCACCAGTGGATCGTTCACCCCGGTCCTCTCGTACTAGGGGCAACTCCTCTCAAGTATCCTACACCCACGGCAGATAGGGACCGAACTGTCTCACGACGTTCTAAACCCAGCTCACGTACCTCTTTAAACGGCGAACAGCCGTACCCTTGGGACCTGCTCCAGCCCCAGGATGAGATGAGCCGACATCGAGGTGCCAAACGGTGCCGTCGATATGGACTCTTGGGCACCATCAGCCTGTTATCCCCGGCGTACCTTTTATCCGTTGAGCGATGGCCCTTCCACTCGGGACCACCGGATCACTATGGCCGTCTTTCGACTCTGCTCGACTTGTCAGTCTCGCAGTCAGGCTGGCTTCTGCCATTGCACTCAACGAGCGATTTCCGACCGCTCTGAGCCAACCTTCGCGCGCCTCCGTTACAATTTGGGAGGCGACCGCCCCAGTCAAACTACCCACCACGCAGGGTCCCGGACCCGGATAACGGGCCGCGGTTAGACATCAAGCAGAATAAGGGTGGTATCTCAAGGGAGGCTCCACAATGACTAGCGTCACTGCTTCAAAGCCCACCACCTATCCTGCACATACTGTGCCTGATGCCAATGCGAAGCTATAGTAAAGGTGCATGGGGTCTTTCCGTCTAACCGCGGGTATCCTGCATCTTGACAGGAAATTCAATTTCGCTGAGTCCACATTTGAGACAGCGGGGAAGTCGTTACGCCATTCGTGCAGGTCGGAACTTACCCGACAAGGAATTTCGCTACCTTAGGACCGTTATAGTTACGGCCGCCGTTTACCTGGGCTTCAATTCGGAGCTTGCACTCCTCCTTTTAACCTTCAGGCACCGGGCAGGCGTCAGACCCTATACGTCGTCTTGCGACTTCGCAGAGCCCTGTGTTTTTAGTAAACAGTCGCCACCCCCTGGTTTGTGCCCCCAGCTCCAAGTTGCCTTAGAACCGGGCCTCCTTCTCGCGAACTTACGGAGGTATTTTGCCGAGTTCCTTCAACATAGTTCTCTCAAGCGCCTTGGTATTCTCTACCAGTCCACCTGTGTCGGTTTAGGGTACGATCTAATGGAAGAGCTATTTCCAGGAACCTCTTAGCAGCCCATTCAATCCGATAAGGATGAACTACCTTCGAGATCCGTCACTACTTCCTGGCCCAGGAATATTAACCTGGTTCCCATCGACTACGCCTTTCGGCCTCGCCTTAGGGGTCGGCTTACCCTGCTCAGATTAGCTTTAAGCAGGAACCCTTGGACTTTCGGCGACAGGGTCTCTCACCCTGTTTGTCGCTACTCATGTCATCATTCTCACTAGTGATCACTCCACGGGATCGCTCACGCGCCCGCTTCACAGTAAAACCCGGTCCTCCAATGCACCCGAAGGTGCTAAGGAGGAATGGGTTTGTTCACACTACGCTCCGCTACCATGCACAATGTGCATCCTCAGCTTCGGCTCATGGCTTGAGCCCCGGTACATCTTCGCCGCAAGACAACTTATTTAGACCAGTGAGCTGTTACGCTATCTTTAAAGGATGGCTGCTTCTAAGCCAACCTCCTGGTTGTTTTGGTCGTCTCACCTGCTTTCCCACTTAGCCATGAATTAGGGGCCTTAGCTGGAGGTCAGGGTTGTTTCCCTCTCCACAATGGACGTTAGCATCCACTGTGTGTCTGCCATCTAGTACTCCTCGGTATTCGGAGTTTGGTTAGGATCAGTAAGCCTGTGGGGCCCCATTACCCATCCAGTGCTCTACCCCCGAGGGTATTCGGATGACGCTCTACCTAAATAGATTTCGCGGAGAACCAGCTATCTCCGAGTTTGATTGGCCTTTCACCCCTAGGCACAATTCATCCCGACCTTTTTCAACAGGTGTGGGTTCGGACCTCCAGTAAGTGTTACCTTACCTTCATCCTGATCATGCCTAGATCACTCGGTTTCGGGTCTAATGCATCTAACTCAATCGCCCTATTAAGACTCGCTTTCGCTGCGCCTACACCTAACGGCTTAAGCTTGCTAGATACACTAAGTCGATGACCCATTATACAAAAGGTACGCCGTCAGATCTCGAGGATCCTCCGACTGTTTGTAGGCGTCCGGTTTCAGAAACTGTTTCACTCCCCTCGTCGGGGTGCTTTTCACCTTTCCCTCACGGTACTGGTTCGCTATCGGTCAGCAAGGAGTACTTAGCCTTCGAAGGTGGTCCTCCGATCTTCAGACAGAATTTCACGTGTTCCGCCCTACTTAATACATCCTATCGAGCTTCATATACGGGGCTGTCACCCACTATGGCGGACCTTTCCAGGTCCTTCTATTCACTCTCAAGGCTTGGCTGGTCCCCGTTCGCTCGCCGCTACTAGGGGAGTATCAATTGATTTCCTTTCCTCCGGGTACTTAGATGTTTCAGTTCCCCGGGTTTGCCTTTATAACCCTATGTATTCAGGTCATAAATACCTGGTTCAGCTCATTATTAGCTGCCTTTCCCACAACCCGAAAGTTGCAAGTCGGCAATAATAACAAACTGTCAGGTGGGTTGCCCCATTCGGAGATCGCAGGGTCAAAGCCTATTCTCGGCTCACCTACGCTTATCGCAGAGTATCACGTCCTTCATCGCCTCTTGCTGCCAAGGCATCCACCAAACGCCCTTTTCGCGCTTGATTTGATCCAGAAGAAGCGAGGCTTCTCCTGCGCCGTGACCGTCTTTTGTAACCGGCCCGGCATTAATCAAAAGCAGTTTACTATCCCACCCCTCCGCTGGTTCACAGAAGGGCATAGTATGGTTC
>Ga0316209_1000831_pt1 | contig 42302 bp, 38 predicted proteins | sample 6monopyrite_MG_FD_204945 | JGI IMG/M metagenome (GOLD analysis project Ga0316209, IMG submission 204945) | Microbial mat bacterial communities from mineral coupon in-situ incubated in ocean water Damariscotta River, Maine, United States -... | ecosystem: Environmental > Aquatic > Marine >...
TTGGTTCGTGCCGGAGAGAGTTTACGAACGGAGACCATGTAGCGCAGCGGAATAATCCCCCGTGTGAAACAGCACTTTCGCTTGTTTCTCAAAAGCTCTGCTTTTTCTTGCAGGAAAGGCCGTTTTTTCGGTCTTTTTTAGGTTAGAGAGATGAGATGAGAACTTTTTATGAACGAAGATTAGAAATGGAGAAAAGTAAGATGAGTACTATTAACATAATACGAAACAATTTGATTTCCAGAATGTTTACTATCATTAAAAGAAATTCTCCCTATGTAGATTTTATGAAATATGCTTCTTGAAAAATAGGTGCTAATTTATTTGGTTAAGTCATAGAATACGAAGCGGATAAAGAGAGCTCAAGCCGGAGCACAATCGATTAGCTTTCATCTATTCCCCCGTCTATCATTTGCGAAAATCGCAACTCACTTTTTCTCGCTTGTAACATTCAGTACTTGCAAACACTTACACGGGTATAAATTTGTCCTAAACAAAGTCAACACATATGAAAGTAATTGTAACAGGAGCAAACGGATTACTAGGAAGTAACTTAGTAAGAGAGCTGCTTCAAAGAAAGCATCAAGTAATTGCATTTATAGAAAATGGAAAAACACCGATAACGCTAGAAGGACTAACCATTCAATTAGTATATGGGAATATTTTGGACTTGCCCTCTCTTAAAAAACATTTTCAAAAAGCAGACTATGTAATTCATTGTGCAGCAATGACGAATGTGTGGCCTTCCAGATGCGAAAAGACATGTGAGGTCAATATACAAGGAACGGAAAATGTAATAGAAGCGTGTTTGGATTTAAAAATTAAGAGGTTAGTCTATATTGGAACTGCAAATTCTTTCGGTTTTGGTACAGAAAACGATTTAGGAAATGAAACCAAAAAGTATAGGTCCAGCGTTTATAAATTAGATTATATGGATTCTAAAAAGGAAGCCCAACAGAGAGTTTTGAAAGCAGTGAAAGAAAGAAAACTCCAGGCAATTGTTGTGAACCCAACTTTTATGATTGGACCATATGATTCTGGACCGTCTTCTGGGGAGATGATTTTGAGTCTTTATAGAGGTAAAGTTCCTGGATACACAGTTGGTGGAAAAAACTTTGTAAATGTAAAAGATGCGGCTTTTGCAGTTGTGAACGGTTTAACAATGGGCGAGGTTGGAGAATGTTATATTCTTGGGAATGAAAACCTGACTTTCGAAGAGGCTTTTAAAAGAATCAGCAAAATCATTGATGTAAAACCACCGAGGCTAAAACTCCCTCCTGTAATTGTTAAAAGTTATGGTTATGTAAGCTCACTTATAGGTAAAATATTCGATTCTAAACCATCGGTCACTTATGAGTTAGCGGTTATTTCAAACCATGTTCATTTTTATTCTGCAGAGAAAGCAAGAAGGGATTTATGTCTCCCTCAAAACTCTATAGATGAAGGCATCAAAGATTGCGTTAATTGGTTTAAAGAAAATAATATTTTAAAATAAATTAAAGATGGAGTTCAAAGATAAAGTATATATAGTTACTGGTTCAAGTCAAGGAGTTGGAAAAGAATTGGCCAAACAATTGTGCGAGAAGGGAGCTAAGGTCGTACTAAATGGTAGAAACAAAGAAAAGCTAACGAAGGTGAAATCAGAATTTGATTTAAGTAATCACAGTACTCTCGCAGTTTCCGCAGACATTAGTTCAGCGGATGATTGCAAGAGATTGATAAACGAAACCATTGATGCATTCGGTCAGTTGGACGGACTTATAAACAACGGAAGTATCACGATGAATGAGCAAATTGAAAAAATGGATGGAAGCTTGTTTCAAAAGATATTTGCAAGTAATTCAATGGGTGCCGTTTTGACCACTTTGGAGGCGTTGCCCTTCTTAAAAAAATCCAAAGGGAGTGTCATTTTTTTATCGAGCTTAGCAGGAGTACATGGATTACCATCGGCATCAGCTTATAGTATGGGTAAGATGTCTTTAACGGCATTTTGGCAGTCACTGAGAATTGAATTGGTCAATACAGGGGTTCATTTTGGCATCTGTTATTTGAGTTTCACCGAGAATGAAAAATCAAAAAGAATGGTGACGGCAAATGGAGACCTGATACCCGTTCCCGAAAGGCCAAAATTCATGGTTCAATCTCGTGAAAAAGTAGCTAAAGAAATTCTCTCAATGATTAAAAGAAGAAAGTCTAAAAAAATAATGTCCCTAATAGGGAAGTCAACAGTTTTTGTAATGAGACACTTTCCAGCTTTGGTCAACTTTATCATTCGAAACGCTCAAAAAAGAAAAATGCCCATGAACTAATCTTCAAGAATTAAATCGGCCTCTATTTTTAAGCGAACACCATTTATCATTTTCTTCAACTGGAAGAAGAATTCATTTCTTTCTTTTTCGTTGCTAGAACTAATCATACTTGAATTCAATATCTGTTTATTTAAAGTTGTTAAACTATCTTGAATGTATTCCTTGTCAGCGGTATGAACGTAATTCATGATGTTATGCGCAATGTAAATACCTTCATTATTTTCGGTACAGTAATAGATTGTACTGTTACCATTATTGGTTTCATTGAAATACATTTCAAAGTTGTTTCCGTTAGCAGGCGGTTCAGTTGTAGAAACAAACTTTTTACCTGCAATCGCTTGGAGTTTTAAATGGTCAACAAACCGATCTAGAACTTCCAATAAATAAAGCGCATATTTAGGATCTTTTATCAGCCTAGAGCGATAGTAATAATATATTTCTCGAACGAAACTTCTTAAAAATTCTGAGTCATAAATTTCTTTTGATGGAATAGTACAGTACAATTTGAGTGCTGCTAGTCCTGTGTTAAATGTTTTAGGGGATATTTTTTCGTAATCAAAAAGTGTATTTTCAAATTCAGGTAGTCTTAAAAAAGTCTTTGCCCAGAAAAAGAGTTTAAAACGAACAAGATGGGGGTAATTCAATAGTTGAAATATGGCAATGTTATTCACAGAAAGAACAAGTTCTGGATTTTTTTGTGCTTTTAGCATTTTTACATTCTCCAAAAGACCTTCAATGTAAACATCCATGCTAAAATCAAAATCTTTTAGTGGTTTAAAATTGAATAAAACATTGTTTTTTCTTAATCCGAAAATAGAATCAATGGAAAAATTAAAATGATTACTTAACTTTTCAATTTCATAGATACTCAAGTGTGTTTCGCTTCGAGACCTTCTGTAAACGGCATCAGGGCTGATGTTTAACACATCACCCACAACAACACCCAGAGATTCATTTCCTATTTGCTTTTTGATTATTTCAAATATCGTTTCTTGATGATTTGCTTGCATTTTTTACCTTATTAACAATTTGAAGTTACTCTTTTTTAAAGAACTCTTTTCTTTCTTCGAGAAGAAAGTGATAAATTTACTTCGTTGGTTCCAAAAAACTGACTTACTAGGATGTTAAAAAACCTTTTGTTGATTATTATTGTTTTTTCTGGGTTAAATGCTAACGCTGAAGTGAAAATGATGTCTTTTTACTTTGAGACATCTTCTGCCGTAATGGATGAAAATTCATGTGAGAATATACAACAGTTAATTCTAATAGGAAACTTGAGTGAATTTCAAATAATTGAGATTAACGCGTACTCAAATGACGATATTGGAAGGAAAAACAAGCAATTATCTCAACAACGTGCTGATACAGTCCTTTCATTTTTTGGACTGAATAAAGAGGATGTTAATCTCAATTATTTTGGCAAAAGAAGAGAACAAGTAAATTTCACGCCACGCAATTGGAATAGAGTTGATATCTACTATTTTTTGGGAGAAGTAATAGAACAAATCAAGGTGTCTCCGAGACCTGAAGTATCAACTAAGGAAGAGGTAGAAATTAGTGTTCAAGATATCGAAAAGAAAGTAAAGAAGGAAGTAATTGTTGAGAATATACCGATTTTATTACCCATTAAATTTGAGGGAGGTACATCAACAATTTTATCTTCTTCAAATATTTATATAGAGGAGTTGTTTCAACTTCTCAAGACCAATAAACAGTACAATGCTGAAATTCAAGGTCATGTTTGTTGTGAGAACAATAGGAGGATGTCAAAAAAAAGAGCGAAGGTTGTTTACAATTATCTCATCGATAAAGGAATCAGTAAAGAAAGGCTTAGTTTTGAGGGTTTTAGCAATTTGAAACCGGTTATTTTTCCAGAAAGAAGCGAAAAAGACAGAGCAAAGAATAGAAGAGTTGAGGTTGTATTCTCAAAGAGAAAACTAGAGCTCTAAATGTTATGATCGCCCCACAATTAGTGACTTAATCAATTTATATAAGTCTTTTTGACGGCAATGCATGAATGAAAGTTGCTATCAAAATTAGTTGATATAGAATTCCCTTTTACTCAATAAAACACATCATTTACATCATAATTCAACAATGATTGCTTTTGTGAAATATTTTTTATTAAATTTGGCTCATTATAAACTTAGAACACGATTTAATTAATATTAAAAACATGAAAAAAACAATTAGTTCATTAGCAATTGCAGTAATAATGATGCTTGGATTTGTAAACTTCTCTGTAGCGCAATCAACAGGAAATGAGTCTCCAACTGTTGCTCAGCAGGCAAAAGAAAAAGGCAAAGAAAAAACAGCACCTAGTAATACTGATAAAGATGAGTTAACATTCGTCCAAACATTAAAACAAAAATACATTGAAGGTGCACCATTATGGATGACGCCGGTATTAATCTGTTTAATAATTGGTCTCGCGCTCTCTATTGAGCGTATCGTTTATCTTAATTTATCTACAATTAACACAAAGAATTTTGTTGATGAAGTAGAGACAGCCTTAAAAAATGGTGGTGTTGATGCTGCGAAAGATGTTTGTAGAAATACAAGAGGCCCAATCGCTTCTATTTTCTATCAAGGGTTAGACAGAGCTGATGAAGGAATTGAAATGGCTGAAAAGTCAGTTGTTTCTTATGGTGGTGTTCAAATGGGACTCTTAGAAAAAGGATTGACATGGATTTCATTGTTTATTGCTCTTGCACCAATGCTTGGTTTCTTGGGTACAGTAATCGGTATGATTTTCGCCTTTGATAAAATTATTGCGGATGGTCAGGTTTCTCCAATTACTGTGGCAGGTGGTATTAAAGTATCACTTCTAACAACTGTATTTGGTTTGATTGCAGCAATTATTCTTCAAGTATTTTATAACTATATCGTTTCTAAAATTGATGGTATTGTTAATGAAATGGAAGACGCATCTATCTCTTTAATTGATATGATGTTAAAGCATAAAGTGGCTAAAGTCTAATAACTTTATAATAAAAAATATTTTTTATTAATTATAATTTGTAAAAAGCATGGATACTAAAAAACTCAATTTATATATGAGTATTCTTAAAGTCGGTCTTGTTGCAATAGGAGTAATCGCGAGTTTATTCTTATTCTCAGGAGCTGACATGAATAGTACACTGCAGGATCAAGTTTCTTTTAGAGATGGCATGAGTTTAAGTTTCTCAACATCATTTACTGGATTCTTGATTATAGCAAGTGTGGGTTTAATTCTACTATTTTTCATCGTTCAATTAATCTCTAATCCGAAAAAGACAATTATGTCAATTGTCGGGCTGGTGGCTGCCTTGGTGTTGTACTTGATCTTTTTGATGGTTGGTACATCTGATAATAATACATCGCTGCAATTGGCTGAAGATGTACAAGTAGAAAAAGGAACAATTGTTTCAACAACAGCGGGGTTATACCTTGTAATTACTTTAATTGTAGTTGCCTTGTTGGCAGCAGTTTTATCTCCTTTAATGGGAAGACTTAGAAAATAATAACTATGGCAAAGCGAGACATACCTGAAGTAAATGCTGGTTCGATGGCGGATATCGCTTTCTTGCTATTGATATTCTTCTTGGTGACAACGACAATGGATAAAGACCAGGCGTACATTAGAAATATCCCTAAGAAAATTGAGATACCTGATAAGAAGCCTGATCCTGTTGAGCAAAGAGACATTTTTGCTATTCAGGCAAATAGTCAAAACCAACTAATGGTTAGAGGTAGATTGATGAGCAATTCTGATGATATTTCTGAGAGAGTGATTGAATTTTATCGTGAAAACGAAAAAAGTAACAATGCGACCAATAATTTTCCAATGTATTCTCGAATTTCTATGTCGGAAATAGATGGTTTAATAGCCAAGTCAACTGCTGATGCAGAAGCAGTAGAAGAAACACCAGGTGCATTAGAAGATATCATTGACTTTAAATGGAGACAAGTTGCTGAGTGGGAGAAGAAAAAGAGAGCGCTAGAGATGCTCGGTGCTGATAAGTTAGCAGAGATTTCTGTTCAGGCTCATATACGAGTTGAAGTTCAAAAGGCCACCGAGTATGAATTGTTTGCTAAAATTCAATCTGAAGTTGAGCAAGGTATATCTGAACTCAGAGATGACGCAGCAATGAAAATATTCAATGAATCCTATAATTCTATTAAAAATAGATTGGCAATGGATAAAGGTGCTGAAGACAGAGAGAAAATTCAATTATTGAAAATTCTTTACCCAGCGAGAATTATTGAGGTAACTCCTAAAAAATAAATAAGAAATTAGATGTCAAAATTTAAAAAAGAGAGTGGAGGAAGTGCTCCGGCAATTAATACATCATCATTACCTGATATTGTATTTATGTTATTGTTCTTCTTTATGGTTGCGACAACAAGTAAAGAATCAGACCCTTCGGTTAAGATTATTAAACCAGAGGGAACTAGTACAACTGATATGACACCTTACAAGCAAAAGTCGGAAATAGATTTCTTGTACCTCGGTAAACCTTTAAATAAGGCTAGAGCTGCACAATATGCTGAAATGGGAATGGAATACATGTTATTTATGGATAATGTAGTTCAATCTACTCCTGATTTGTTATACAATACAAGTGCTGTTCAAGCATGGAAAAAGGACAAATTTGAATCTAAACCACCAAGAATGCTAGAGCCAATTGAGTCTGTTATTACATGTATAAAAGCAGACAAAGGAGCCCCATCAGGCATTATTTTTGAAATTAGGAAAGAGCTACAAGCTATTGAAGCGTTGACCATTGCCTATGCCGTAGGTGACAACGGGAAAAAGTAATAAAGTTTAAATTTTAACAACCCGATTAGTCATTGATTAATCGGGTTTTTTATTTTAGTTATGGAGAATTTTGAAGTAATCAACCCAACGAGAATTATTTTTGGAAAGAATCAATTAGATAGACTTCCACAGTTGTTATCAGAAGTTGGAGTTAAAAATGTATTGCTCGTGTATGGAGGGGGTAGCGTTAAGCGAATTGGCTTATTTTCTAAGGTAATGGAAAAACTATCAGCGTTCAATGTGGTTGAATTTGGAGGGGTAGAAGCCAATCCAGAATATGCAACTTTGATAAAAGCTGTTGAGATAGCAAGAGAAAACAACATTGATTTCATTCTTGCATTAGGGGGTGGATCAGTAATTGATGGAGTGAAATTTATATCAGGAGCGATCAATTATCAAGGCGACGCCTGGGATGTTCTAGAGAGAAAGGAAGGGTGTGTTTTTACATCAGCTATACCTTTTGGAACTATTTTAACGCTGCCTGCGACTGGTTCTGAAGCTAATTCAGGAGCAGTTATTAGTAGAAGTGAATTGAAATTGAAAATGACAATGGGTGGACCTTTATTCTTTCCACAATTTTCTTTTTGTGACCCTACTGTTGTTGCAACTCTGCCGAAACGTCAAATTGCAAATGGAATGGTTGATGCATTTATGCATACGTTGGAACAATACCTGACCTATCCAATGGATAATCTGCTTCAAGAAAGAGAAGCGGAAGGTATTCTTTCTACCTTAATTGAAATTGCGAATGTTGTAGAGCATCCCGAAGATTATAAACTAGCCTCTAACTTAATGCATTGTGCCACACACGCTTTGAATGGAAATTTGCGATGTGGAGTTATTTGTGATTGGACTACACACATGATAGGTCATGAATTGACTGCTTTATTTGGGATTGATCATGCACAAAGCTTAGCGGTAATTGCTCCACGTCTTTGGAAACGAAAGTTTATAGAAAAGCAAGAAAAGCTAGCACAATATGGTAGAAGAGTTTGGAAGATTGAGGGTGACAATGAAACAGTGGGAAGACTAGCCATTACGAAAACAGAAGAATTCTTCCAAAGCTTAGGTGTAAAAACCAGACTTTCCGATTACACATCCGACCATCAAGGTTGCGAAAAGAAAATAAGTGCTATTTTCAAAGAAAGAGGTTGGACGGCTATGGGAGAAAGAAAATCTATTAATTTGGAAGATATAGAGCAAATAGTCCTATCTTCAATCTAACTAATCTAAAAATGAAATACCTTGTTGTAGGTTTAGGGAATCCCGGTTCAAAATACGAAAATACGCGTCATAACATTGGCTTCAAAGTGTTGGACAATTTTGTAAAAGAAAGAGAAGGGGTTTTTGAAACCGATAAACTAGCCGATGTTGCAAAGGTTAAGTATAAAGGTAGAACTATCATCACGATAAAGCCCAATACATTTATGAACCTCTCAGGTAAAGCTGTTAATTATTGGATGCAACAAGAAAAAATTCAAAGACAAAATGTACTTGTCGTGACAGACGATATTGCTCTTCCTTTTGGTAAACTTAGAATGAAAGGAAAAGGTTCAGATGGCGGACACAATGGACTCAAAGATATTCAAGCCGTTTTGGGGACGAATCAATATGCGAGATTACGCTTTGGTGTAGGTAGCGAATTCAACCCAGGTAGGCAAACGAACTATGTCTTGGGAGAATGGAGCAAAGAAGAATCTTTGGCACTACCCGAAAGATTAGATACTGCAACTGAATTTATTAAAGGGTTTACTACCATTGGTTTACAGTTAACAATGACCAATTGGAATGGGAAGTAGTGATATTTATATAAAAATTAGCGCTTTTTACTTTTATTACCCCTTCTTTCTCTCATTCTTCTTATTTTTGAGCCACATTTATTATTTCAGATGAAAAGAGAGAAAATTGCAGACATTCTGAGTGCTTCAGAAATCGGAAAAACAGTATTAATTAAAGGTTGGGTAAGAGCTTTTCGTAGTAATCGGTTTGTACAAGTCAATGACGGTTCTACCATAAAAAATATTCAAGCGGTTGTTGATTTTGAAAATTTTGACGAAGCAATTTTGAAACGAGTAACAACAGCTTCTGCAGTCGCAATAACTGGAGAGCTTGTAGAATCGATGGGTTCAGGACAAACGGTTGAAATAAAAGTGACAACAATCGAAATTTTAGGTGATGCAAATCCTGAGGAAGTACAAAAAACAGTGATGCAGCCCAAAAAACACAGTTTAGAATTCTTAAGAGAACAAGCTCATCTGCGTTTTAGAACAAATACGTTTGGTGCAGTTTTTAGAATTCGTCATGCAGTGTCATTTGCTATTCATAACTATTTCAATGATAATGGGTTCAATTATATTCACACGCCTATTATCACAGGTTCAGATGCCGAGGGGGCAGGAGAAATGTTTCGTGTCTCAACCTTAGATGCTCAAAATCCGCCATTAAATGAGGGAAACCAGGTCGATTATAAAGAAGACTTCTTTGGAAAGGCGGTTAACCTGACGGTTTCGGGTCAACTAGAGGCAGAATTAGCGGCACTGGCATTAGGACAAGTCTATACCTTTGGTCCGACATTTAGAGCAGAAAATTCTAACACATCTCGTCATTTAGCAGAATTTTGGATGATAGAACCAGAGGTTGCCTTCAATGACTTGAAAGATAACATGGATTTGACAGAGGATTTCTTGAAATACATTTGCCAATATATTTTGGATAACTGTGCAGATGACCTTCAATTCTTAAACGATAGGGAAGAAAAAGAACAACAGTCAAAACCGATGATTGAGCGTAACGAATTGTCTTTAACGGATAGACTAAAGTTTGTGACAGAGAATGATTTTGTTCGTTTAACCTATACCGAAGCAATTGACGTTCTCAGAAACTCTAAACCTTTCAAGAAAAAGAAATTTAAATATGACGTTGCATGGGGAGTTGATCTTCACAGTGAACATGAGCGCTATTTAGTAGAGAAGAAATTCAAATGCCCAGTCATTTTATCGGATTATCCAGCAGAGATTAAAGCTTTCTATATGCGCCAGAATGATGATGGAAAAACGGTTGCTGCGATGGATGTTTTATTCCCAGGAATTGGAGAAATTGTGGGTGGATCACAGAGAGAAGAACGATTAGATATTCTGAAGAAGAAATTTGCAGATTTTAATATACCAGAAGATGATTTAGCATGGTACTTGGACACGCGTAAGTTTGGAACAGTTCCACATGCAGGTTTTGGATTAGGTTTTGAAAGAATGGTAATGTTTGTTACAGGGATGACCAATATTAGAGATGTAATTCCGTTTCCAAGAACACCGCAAAATGCAGAATTTTAAATTGTTAAAGAAAAAGCAGTATCTTAGTAATTAAAGCTAACCAAAAGTAAAATGGCATTAAAACAATATTTATCACAGAAGATGGACCAACGTCTATCTCCGCAGCAAATTCAATTAATGAAGTTGTTGCAGGTGCCTACTATGGAGTTGGAAACAAGAATTAAACAGGAGATTGAAGAAAACCCTGCTCTTGAAGAGGGAGCAGAAGAAGTGGAAGAAGATGAATTTGAGGAGCAAGAGAATGAGGTTGTAGAAGAGGATTTTAACATTGATGATTATCTAGCAGATGATGCAGACTATAAAACACAGGTCAATAATAAAAGCAAAGATGACGAAGAGAAAGTGATTCCTCTTTCTGGAGATAAATCTTTTCACGAGCGCTTAACTTCCCAGTTACACATGCGCAAACTGAGCGATAATCAACTAGTTATTGGAGACACCTTAATAGGTAATTTAGACGAGTCGGGATACTTGAATCGAGATATTGAATCGATAGTTGATGATTTGGCCTTTTCTTTCAATGTATCTACAACGGAAGAAGAAGTCATAAGCATCTTAAAAATGCTTCAAGAAATGGATCCTGCAGGGATAGGGGCGAGAGATCTTAGAGAATGCCTATTGTTGCAAATGGATAGAAAACAAAACGGTGATATTAGTCGCTATACAGCAAAAAAAATTCTAGAAGATCATTTTGAAGAGTTTACCAAAAAGCATTACAAAAAGATTATGAAGAAGCTTGAGATTGATGACAACAATCTCAAAGATGCCATTGAAGAAATCGTAAAATTAAACCCTAAACCTGGTGGTTCGATGAAAGAAGCAGCGGGAAACTATCAACAGATTGTTCCTGATTTTGAGATTATGGAGAACGAAGGGAAACTTAGTTTAACTATAAACGGCAGAAATGCACCAGAATTAAAAGTCAGTAGAGCCTACAAAAACATGCTACTGAATTATTCTGAAGGGGCAAAGTCAACAAAGTCAGACAAAGAAGCGTTGACGTTTATAAAACAAAAGCTGGAGGGAGCAAAATGGTTTATAGATGCCATAAAGCAACGTCAAAACACCTTACTATTGACGATGGATGCTATTATGAGTTACCAAAAGGAATACTTCTTAACGGGCGATGAAACAAAGCTTAAACCAATGATACTTAAAGATATTGCTGAGATTGTTAATCTTGATATATCTACAATATCTCGTGTTGCAAACTCCAAACATGTTCAAACTGAACAAGGAATAATATCACTTAAATTCTTCTTTTCAGAATCACTCTCTACCAGTTCGGGAGAAGAGGTGTCAACCAGAGAAGTGAAGAAAATTCTTTCTGAAGCTGTTGACAACGAAACAAAACGGAAACCTCTAACGGATGAAAAGTTAGCTATTCTTTTAAAAGAAAAAGGTTACAATATTGCTAGAAGAACAGTTGCTAAATACAGAGAGCAATTAAATATTCCAGTAGCGCGTTTGAGAAAAGAATTGTAATGCATAAAGTTGCACAAATTATTTCCTGGGTTTTTAATCCTTTATTGATGCCTATTTATGCTTTATTTTTGGTGCTGTATATTCCATCTGATCATGTTTATTACAATCCGTTTTGCCTATTTCGGATGTCTGATATGGCTAAATTAATGGTACTTTATCGTTTCTTTTTGCTCTGCACTCTTTTTCCAGCTTTATTTTTCATTATCATGAAAAAATTCGAGATGATCGATTCTATCGAAATGAATACTCAAAAAGAAAGGTCGAAACCAATTATAGTCATGTTCGCGTTTTCACTAGTACTTTATGTTTCGACTATTATCGCAACACAACATGTAAGTTTTCTTCCCAAATACCTCTTTGCTTTACCCCTCTCAGGTGTCATCGTTACTTTCATTTTTTATTTTGTCAATCAATGGAGAAAAATTAGTATTCATGCAGCAGCTGTTGGAATGCTAGTTGGCTTTCTTTTCGCATTTATTTTGGGACATGAAGAATTTCAAATTTGGATTCTAGCTATTGCTTTTGTCATCTCAGGATTGGTGATGTCTGCCCGGTTATATTTAAAAAAACACACCTTAGAAGAGTTAATTATCGGATGGGGAATTGGATGTTTTATTACATTTATGGTGAATAATTACTATTTTTTTTAATACAGGCAAGATTTTTGAATCGAAAACAATTAAACATAGAAAAATGAAGAAGTCAAATTTACTACTATTGCTATTCTCCCTAGCAATAGTTCTCTCTTGTGGGACAGCAAAAAATAAGGGTGAGAAAGGAATTAATTTGTTTACTTTAGAACAAGACAAACAGTTTGGTGCACAGTTGGCATCAGAAATTGATGGAAATCCTACTCAATATCCATTGCTAGATTCTGTGCAGTATAAATCAGTCTATGATTATGTCAATAATGTACGAGACAAAATTTTAGCAACGGGCAATGTTAAATACAAGGAAGAATTTTCATGGAGATTGAGAATTATTCAAGACGACAGTACATTAAATGCATTTGCTGCTCCAGGAGGTTACATCTATATTTATACAGGGATATTAAAATTTTTGGATTCCGAAGACCAGTTTGCAGGAGTACTTGGTCATGAAATCGCTCATGCAGATTTGAGACACTCTACTCGTCAAATGACTAGAATGTATGGGATTCAAGTCTTATTGGATGTTCTTGCGGGCAATCGAACTGCCATAAAGCAAATGACATCGGGATTAATTGGATTGAAATTTTCTCGAAAAGCAGAATCACAGGCAGATGCGAAATCTGTTGATTATTTGTGTCCCTTGGACTATAATGCGAATGCAGGAGGTGCGTTTTTTGAAAAAATCACAGCACTTGGTGGAACAAGAACACCTGTGTTTTTAAGTACTCATCCAGATCCCGGAGATAGAATAGAAAATTTTCAAAATATGGCAATCGTAAATGGTTGTCAAGGTATAGAGACATTCGAGTCAGAGTACAAATCAATGTTGTCAAAGTTACCTTGATATTTCGATATTCCGATAATTGGATTAAAATTCTCTAAACACCAGTTTAGTACTAGTGTTTTTGTATATTTACCTACCAATTGGCTACCATGAAAACCAAAAGAACTTCATTAAACGACATCGCTAAGGCATTGGGTGTCTCCAAAGCTACCGTTTCTTTTGTCTTAAATGACAAAGGTGACCAGTTTAATATAAGCAAAAATAAGCAAGAATTAATAAGGGCAAAAGCGAAAGAGCTCTCTTATGTTCCTAATTTCTTTGCAAAAAGTTTGCGACAGGGTTCTACAAAAACAATTGGTCTAGTCCTTCCTGATATTTCCAATCCATTTTATGGAGAATTATGTAAGACGATTCAGCAAACTCTATTTAATGCTGGTTACAGCACCTATATTATTAATTCTAACGACGATAAAGAACAAGAAACATCTTTGATGAGAGGATTAATTCAGCGTTGTATTGATGGGATGATAATTGTTCCGAGTAATGACATTAAAGAAATCATTCCAGTTCTACATGAGACGCATATTCCTGTCGTTTTTACAGATAGACCTGGAGATGAATTTACAGATTTTGTTGGAATCGATAATGTTAAAGAAGCTGAAAACTTAATTAACTCATTTCGCTCAAAACCTAAAAGAATTACTGCATTTTCCCCATGTGATTTGGACGCAAATTTAAAACTGCGTATGGGTGGAATAAAGAACGTATGTAAGAACATGAAAATTGATTGTGAGGTTATTACACTGTCTAGAAATCAGAAGGAAACAGATGTCTTAATACAAGAACAATTGGAGAAAGGTTCAGATTCATTCGTTGCCTTAAATAGCCGTGTTATTTTTAAAATGATATCATCGTTTAGAACATTAAAGGTGACAGTTGGAAAAGACGCGAACATCATCTCTTTCGATGATCACGAAGCATTTGAATATATGACTCCGTCAATTTCTGCAATTAGACAGCCAATTTCTGATATTGCGATTCAATCAGCAGAAAGAATGGTGGAACGTTTGAAAGACAATTCTTTGTCTTTCGGCAAACAAATTGTTTTGGACTGTGAGTTTATTTGCAGGAACTCACACTAATAAACAGTAATTTTTCTCACATAGTTTTCAGTACCATTGGAAACCGATAAATAGTAAATGCCTATTGATAAATTGTTTTTGGCTATTTGAATACTTTTATCAGTTGTAGAGCCATCCATTAATTGTTGACCGAGTTGGTTAATTAATAAAATGTTGGCTTCGATTCTGGTGTTTACAATAATAAGATTTTCTTTTTGAATAATTGATTGAATCAATTCTGAACTGGTATTACATTGTTCACTCGCTATGAGATCTGTGTACTCGTATTGACCGTCTATATCCATAATTTTTATGCGGAAATAACGTTGTTTTGTTGTTTTGGTCTCTACAGTGAAGTCATACCTTTGCGTACTTTGAGACTCCCCAACTGCATCGACATATCCGTCAGGGTAAAAAACATAACCGTCATATGTATATTCAATGATAAAATAGTCAACATTGTTTTCTGAGAGTGTTGTCCAAGTTAGTTTTTCTGTATTATTAGAGCAAGAAGAGTAGAATTCACCTAATTCAATAGGTAAAACCGTTACCGTGTTTGGGCAAAAATATTGTTGATTAACTAATCCGCCAGTTGCTGCGGAAGCTCCCCAATAAACCATGTTTTGACCGAAAACATTGCTAACAAAATCATTGTTGCAACTTAATCTCAGCGCTCCGTCAAAATATATTTCTAATTGTTGCGATGCTGCGTTCCATCTTATTTCAATAGTGTATGTTCCACCGTCATCAATTGCATTACCACTTGATTTTGCACAAACTGGTCCGCAAAAAGGGGTTGTATTTTGGAGATTCCCATCTATTTCTAAAGCAATATGATCACAAGCCATGTCGTAAATGTGTGCTGGATTATCATTGTCATAAGTATCGAACTCAATAACAAGTGAATTGGGTATTCCTCCTGCTCCCAACTGGCCACCATCAAGCCCACAAGCTACTGAACTACTAGGTTGAAAGGTAAAAGTAGTTCCATCAGCTCCGTTTGAGCCTCCTGTTCCAAAATAGTAATCTAAAGTCAAGGAGAAATCAGTGGAGAAGTCAACTTGTTTGCCATTCCAAGCGCAACCAGTTTCTCCAGTATTCGATCCATCAGTTAATTGGATGCAGTTCTCACCATTAACGTCCACAAAATTGAGAGCGTTTCCACTTAAAGTCCAGCATTCATCTTCTATTACGGTTACTGACTGTGTGGAAGATGAACTGCAAATGGTGTATTCAATCGTATAAGTAGAACCTGCGGTGCCATTCGAAATTTGACCTGTAGTTGCATCTACTTGAGCACCATCTCCGGGTGTTGGATTAAAAGCAAAACTTCCACCAGAAGTACCAGTAATTGTTGCTACTCCTCCTCCACAAGAGACGGCAAGTGTAAATGAAGGGTCAGTTGTCCCAGGAGTAACATTATAGGCTAGGGTCGCTCCAGTTGAACCGCCAGTATTATCACAACTAAATTGAGATACTAAAACATAAATAGTTCCTGTAAAATCAGCTGTCCAGGATACATCAGAAGGTAAACCACATGCAGCATCATCGTTATATGCTAATTGCGTAGTCCCATCTAGCATCAAAAGTGTAAGTTGAGTGTCCCATGTAGAAGAGCCACCGTTATTGCAAAAATTAAAATTATAGGAATCGCCACAATTTACATTGACTGAAAAATAGTCCCCGTTAGATATGTTTGCTTGCACTTGGTACCCAGAAGTAGGATTTAAAGTACCGACATTCGTTTCGTTGCCATCGAAAGAACAGCAATAGGCATTGGATATAAATAGAACTGTGTATAGAACTGTAAGGGTTGATAATTTTATCATTGTATAGGAGTGTAGTTTTCCTGCAAAAGTACCCTACTAAATCGATTTAGCAACACGACATTGTTCAATTATTTATGTATTATTGGTTATTTACTAAATCGATTTAGTAAATGTGTCGCTGTGTAAATGGTTTACTAAACAAATTTAGCTGTTTCTATTTTCGGGGAATTATTGGATTCCTAAAACGTGGCATAAAATTCGTTATAGTTAGATCGTGTTAAACCAATTATCATTTTCAAAGTCAAATTAGTATGGGTTTTAATTTAGAAGATAAATATCACTTGTCGCAAAGGGCTGAGTTTTTTGTGCATCATCATCTGTTAGATACAACGGATGATAGAGCAAAGTTTGTAAATGCGATATTTAGCAGGCAAACAAACAAATTGCTTTATATTAAACTACCTAAGTGGGATCCTAATTCTTTTAAAAACAAATCAGATAAACAAAAAAGGACGATTAGAAAACAAAGACGTCAACAGGCGAAACAATTGAATTATTTATGGTTCAAACAAATGATGGAGAATGACAAAGGTTTAATTGAAAAAATGACTCTGTTTTGGCATGGTCACTTTGCTTGTAGAACAATTGATAATCCGTATTTAACCTTAGAAATGAATAATTTACTAAGAACTAATGCACTTGGGAACTTTAAAGATTTATTGTTTGCTGTATCTAAATCTGCCTCAATGATTAATTACTTGCATTTGCGCCAAAATAAAAAAGGTAAGGCAAACGAAGATTTCGCAAGAGAATTATGCGAATTATTTACTTTGGGTCGCGATGTGGATTATACAGAAAAGGATGTTTCTGAAATTGCAAGATCCTTTACTGGTTGGAGAACAGACGACGATGGAAATCACATTATCGTGGATAGAGTTCATGATAGTGGCGAGAAAACGATTTTTGGAAAAACGGGCAATTTTAATGGAGAGGATGTGCTAAATATGATTTTAGAAAACAAACATACGTCTGAATTTATTGTGACAAAAATGTATAAATTTTTCGTCAAAGAAGATATTAATAGTGAACACATCGGAGAACTTTCAACGGTTTTTTACAACGCAAATTATGATATCACAACAGTGATGAAACATTTATTCAATGCGGATTGGTTTTACGACTCAAAAGGTCAGTTAATTAAAGGGCCCATTGAATTTTTAGTTGGATTGGGTAAAATGTTTGATTTGAAATATCCACATCAAACAGCCATTCAGGGAATTCAATATTATTTAGGACAAGTGTTATTTGATCCTCCTAATGTTGCAGGTTGGGCTGGCGGCAGACATTGGATTGATGCTTCAAGATTTGCGCTGAGATTAAGATTACCTTCTTTGATATTGAATAGAGGTTATGTGATGGATGAATTAACCCCAGAGCTGGATGAAATGATTGCTAAAAATCAAAAGAAAAAAGATTTCAAGTTTGATGAGCCGATTGATTGGGAGCAATTTTGGTTGAAAAATAAAGACGCAAATATATTCGATTTACTGATCAGAAATGAAAATGATAAACTAAAAGGAAGCCATAATGAGGCCAATAATAAAAACGTCATTCATTTATTATCAACGCCTGATTTTCAGCTAACTTAATTTTTTAAAGATGGACAGAAGAGAATTTTTATCAAAAACAGGCATCATTACTGCAGGAGCAATACTTGTTCCTTCTTTTTTGAAAGCGAATACCTTTTCATCTCAATTGAGCTTGTCGAAGAAACGGTTAGTGGTCATTCAGCTTAGTGGTGGTAATGATGGACTTAATGCAGTTGTTCCTTATGGGTCGGATGAATACTATAATAGTCGCCCAGTTTTAGGAGTTCCTCAAAGTAAATTACTGAAAATTGATGACAAATTTGGGTTTAATCCTAAACTTTCTGGCTTACATCGTTTGCAACAAAAGGGTTGGTTGTCAATTATTAATTCAGTTGGGTATCCCAATCCCAACCGTTCACATTTTAGATCAATGGACATTTGGCATACCGCATCAGATTCTAATGACTACAAACAAACAGGGTGGTTAGGTAATTACTTAGATAACAATTGTCAAAATGCTTATGAAGGAATCGAAATAGGAGGAAGTTTGTCGTTAAGTATGAAAGGACAAACCAATTCGGGGATTGCTTTAACTGACCCGCAGGCATTTTATGATACTATTCACTCCAAGTTCTTTGATGAATTGCAAAATCCAAGTTCGGAGAATAATGAATTAAACTTTTTGTACAAGGTACTTAATGACACTAAAAATTCTGCAAAGTATATTTTTGATCAATATAAACTCAAAACCAATCCAACGGAATACCCGAAAGGACAATTTTCAAAGCAACTTAAGCAAATATCCACTTTAATTAAATCAGATATTCAAACTCCCGTTTTTTATACAACTTTGGGTGGATTTGACACACATGTTAATCAAGAAGGGATGCAAGACTATTTATTCGAGCAATTAGACGGTGGTGTATCGGCTTTTGTAAACGACTTAGAAAAGGATGATATATTGAAGGATACGACCATTGTTATTTTCTCAGAATTTGGAAGAAGATTGAAAGAAAATGCTAGCCGAGGAACAGATCACGGTGCAGCGAATGCTATGTTTGTTATTGACACAAACTTATCTAAAAAAGCCCATACTTTTAATCAAATTGATCTTGCCAATCTTGAGAATGGAGATCCAATATATAAAGTGGATTTCAGAAGCGTTTATCAAGAAGTTTTAGCCTCAATTTTGGGAGCAGATCCTCGGCCTATTTTAGGAAGAAAGTTCGATGATTTAGGATTGTTTTAAACTACTTCAACTAATAAAGTTTCATCTGTTTTCGTCACTTTAGCAATACCATTTTTTGTCAATCCTTTGATTCCTTTGTCCCATTGTTTGTTGCTCAATCCTGCTTGTGACTTTAGCTCAAGCAAGCCCATTGATTCTACTCTCGAAAGAATATCGAAGATAACTTTTTCATTCTCTGTTAAGTCTGGACCTTGTTTCCCAAACACCTCTGGTTTCATTTGAGGGAAGAATAATACCTCTTGAATGGAAGGATTGTTGGTCAAAAACATAATCAATCTATCCATTCCAATTCCCATTCCGCTTGTTGGTGGCATTCCATATTCTAAAGAACGCAAGAAATCTTGATCAATGAACTCACTTGCTTCATCATCACCGCGACCAGCCAATTTTACTTGATCCTCAAAACGTTTTCTTTGATCGATAGGGTCATTAAGCTCCGAATATGCGTTTGCTAATTCTTTTCCGCAAATAATTAATTCGAAACGCTCTGTTAGATCAGGATTAGAACGATGTTCTTTTGTCAAAGGACTCATTTCCTTGGGATAATCAGTAATAAATGTGGGCTGAATGTAATTGGCTTCACATTTCTCACCAAAAATTTCGTCAATCAACTTTCCTTTCCCCATCGTATCATCCACCTCAATTCCCATACCTTGAGCTGCGATTCTTATTTGATCTTCTGATTTTCCTAATATATCAAACCCTGTAAAATGTTCAATGGACTCGGCCATTGTCACCCTCGCATAAGGTGCCTTAAAGTTAATTTCGTGTTCACCGAAAATTGTTTTTGAACTACCATTTACTTTCGTAGCACAGAATTCTAACAATTGCTCAGTGAATTTCATCATCCAGTTGTAGTCTTTATAGGCTACATAGATTTCCATCATCGTAAATTCTGGATTGTGCGTCCTATCCATTCCTTCGTTTCGGAAAGTTTTGGCAAATTCATAAACTCCATCAAATCCACCAACAATTAATTTTTTAAGGTACAATTCACAAGCAATTCTCATAAACATTGGAATATCCAATGCGTTGTGATGCGAAGCAAAAGGGCGAGCTGCAGCTCCTCCGGCAATTGCTTGCAAAATAGGCGTTTCAACCTCCATATAGCCTGCGCTATTGAAAAAGTCACGCATCGCGTTGAATAGCTTTGTTCTTTTGACAAAAATTTCTTTCACCTGTGGATTCACTACTAAATCAGCATAACGCTGACGATATCTCATTTCGGGATCGGTAAACGCGTCATGCACATTTCCGTCTGCATCTATTTTAGGAAGAGGCAAAGGTTTTAACGCCTTACTTAGAAGAGTAATTTCACTTGCTTTCACAGAAATTTCGCCCACTTTCGTTTTGAAAACGGTCCCTTTCACACCAATAAAGTCTCCTAAATCTAATAGTTTCTTAAAAATTTGATTGTAGTTAGTTTTATCTTCTCCTGGGCAGATTTCATCTCTATTCACATAGATTTGAATTCTCCCTTCAGCATCTTGCAATTCAGCAAAAGCCGCTTTTCCCATGTCACGATTCGACATCATTCTTCCTGCAAGAACAACCTCTTTTCCTTCTTCAAACTTCTGTTTTATATCTGTAGAATAATCAGTTACCGGAAATAAATCCGCTGGATATGGGTTGATACCCAAATCGCGCAAACGATTCAACTTCTCTCTACGTTGAATTTCTTGATCTGAAAGTTCTATTGTGCTCATATAAATTATTAAGTTCCCAAAGATATTGATTTAATGTAGAATTATGAATTATGAGTGATGAATTATGAGTTTTAAGCTAGAGTAGAGAGTTGTATCTCTTGGGACTTCATCACTCATAATTCATAATATTAATAGGAGTCATCGTCAATTCTATTTCAAAAATCCTATTTTTACATCATGAGTTTTTTAACAGTAAAAGCATTACATATTATTTTCGTAGTCAGTTGGTTTGCTGGTTTATTCTATATCGTTCGACTTTTTATCTACCATATAGAAGCGCAAAATCGGGACGAAACAGCTAAACAAGTCCTTTCTGAGCAGTTTAAAATCATGGAAAAACGGCTGTGGTGGATTATCACAACTCCCGCTATGATTCTCACAATTGTTTTCGGAACATGGATGCTAATTTTATCTCCGAGCTATTTGCAAGCTCCTTGGATGCACATCAAGCTTGGTTTTGTGGCATTGTTGTTAGTTTACCATTTCATTTGTCAAGACATCATGTTTCAATTAGCCAAAGGAATTTTTAAGTGGAAATCGGGTAGATTGAGAATTTTTAATGAAGTGGCAACACTTGGCTTAGTCGCTATTGTTTTTCTAGTGACATTCAAAAACTCTATGGACTGGATGATGGCAACAATTGGGTTTTTCGCAGTTGCGATTGGACTAATGGTACTGATTAAGATATATAAGAGAATGAGAAAATCTTAGTTGATTTCTTCCTTCTACATTAATTAATATCTTTACCCCTCAAACCAACAATTATGTACAATAACATTTTATCAGAACAGAAAGGAATGATTAATTACATCACAATTAATCGTCCGAAGCAAATGAATGCACTCAATAAAGAGACAATTCATGAATTGCATAATGCAATGAAAAACGCAGATGAGAACTCAGAAGTTGGTGTAATTATTTTGACAGGCTCAGGCGACAAAGCGTTTGTTGCGGGGGCAGACATTAAAGAATTTGCTAATTTCTCTATCTCACAAGGGGGTGAATTGGCAATGAAAGGACAAAAAATTCTATTCTCTTTTATTGATCAGCTTTCAACACCAGTTATAGCAGCTGTTAATGGCTTTGCTCTTGGGGGTGGTTTGGAGCTTGCCATGGCTTCACATATTCGAGTTGCTTCAAGTAACGCAAGAATGGGATTACCTGAAGTTTCTTTAGGTGTGATTCCAGGATATGGCGGAACGCAACGTCTCACTCAATTGGTTGGAAAAGGAAAAGCAAACGAAATGGTGTTCACCGCAGGAATGATAAAAGCAGAGGATGCTCTTTCTTGGGGTTTAGTCAATTATGTTGTTGAACCAGAAGAATTGATGGCAAAAGCCGAAGATATCGCAGGGAGAATTTTGAAAAACTCTGCAAGCGCAATTGGTTCAGCAATTAAAGCAATAAATGCTAGTCTTGAAGATGGCGTGAACGGTTTTGAGGTAGAAATCGAAGAATTCGGTAAGTGTTTCGGTACAGCAGACTTCAAAGAAGGAACAACAGCATTCATGGAGAAAAGAAAAGCAAATTTTAGAGGATAAGATTGAGTTCAATTAAAAAATTAGTCGGGCAGACAGCCATTTATGGGTTACCAACAATTGTTGGGCGACTGCTGAACTATTTTTTGGTGCCGCTTTACACATCTAGATTCGCAAAAGAAGATTACGGAGTTCTGTCAGAATTGTATGCAATGGTGACTTTTTTCATCATTTTACTTCCTTTGGGAATGGAAACAGCATTTTTTAAGTTTCTAAATGAGAAAGAAGACAAAGATGAGGTTTTCCGGAATAGTTTTTTAACGGTTTTTGGATTTAGTAGCATCTTCTTTTTGGTTGTGCTTATTGGCAGTCAAAGTATTGCAAATTGGATAGGCTATCCAAATCATTCAGAGTTCGTTATTCTAATTGCTGGAATCGTCTCAATTGATGCAATTACAGCCTTACCAATGGCGAAACTAAGAGCAGATAGCAAAGCGAAACAGTTCTCAATTATTCACTTTTCTGCTATTATTGTCAACATAGGATTGAATTTAATCATCATTTATTTCTTTTTCGATAGTGACCATCCTATGCAAGCGATTTTACTTATTTTATTTGCAAACTTGTTGTCCTCCTCTGTCAAAATAATTGGTACATACAGAGAATTTTTAGCTATTAAGTGGAAATTTAATGTTGCACTGGCGAAACAAATGCTACGTTATTCTTTGCCTTTGGTTGTTGCAGGTTTTGCAGGGATGGTAAATGAAACGTTAGACCGAGTAATGATGAAGCCTTTGCTAATGAGTGCTGGAAACACGAAGCAATATTCTCTTGGACAGGTTGGGATTTATAGTGCTGTTTACAAACTCGCAATGATCGTCACTATTTTCTTACAAGCGTATAGGTATGCAGCAGAACCTTTCTTTTTCTCACACGCAAAGAAGGAAAACCCAAACGTAATGTATGTGAAAATAATGAATTATTTCATCGCTGCAGTCTGTGTTGTTTTTATGGGAGTTTCAATGAATATTGACATTTTTAAGCACTTTATTCGCAGCGAAGAATATTGGGTCGGATTGGGAGTTGTTCCCATTCTTTTAATCGCAAATGTATTCTTAGGAATATACATGAATCAATCTATTTGGTATAAATTAAGTGGCCAAACAAGATTTGGAGCGTACATTGCAATCGGTGGAGCAACAATCACCGTTCTTATTAACCTCATTTTTATTCCAATTTATGGTTATTGGGCGTCTGCATGGGCCACCTTGATTGTTTATGCTTTGCAAATGATTGCTTCTTATCTGTTAGGACAGAAATATTACCCGATTAATTACAATTTGCGAAAATTTGGGCTGTATTTTAGTGTAGCGTTGTTCTTTTTTCTGATTACGTATTTCGTTGACATAGACCCGAAAGAAATGACAATTCGAAAATTCTTCTTTCATAATTCATTGATTTTAGTGTTCATTGCGATGGTCTGGAGGCTTGAAATGGCAAAATCGAAAACTTAATTTTTAACGCTCCATCGTTTATAACTTCTCTTAAATTCAGGACTATTCCAATATACAATCACCTAATGTTTCTTATTTTTGAAGATTAGATTTTTGTAGAGAGAAATCGAGAAATCGAATGCTCGAAAACTCAAATACCCGACACAATGAAAGTTAAAATAATCAATCAATCAAAGCACGATTTACCTTCGTACGAAACAATTGCATCGGCAGGACTTGATGTTCGTGCTAACATAGGAGAATCAATTGAGTTGAAACCATTGGCGAGAACATTGGTAAAAACAGGTTTGTTCATGGAAATACCGATGGGGTTTGAATGTCAAGTCAGACCACGGAGTGGGTTAGCATTGAAGAAAGGTATTTCTGTGTTAAATTCACCAGGAACTATAGATGCTGATTACAGAGGGGAAGTGGGAGTGATTTTAATTAACTTATCTGATGAGACTTTTGTTATTGAGAATGGAGAAAGAATAGCTCAACTTGTCTTTGCGAAAGTAGAACAAGCAGAATGGGAGCAAGCAGAAATATTAACAGAAACTGACCGAGGAGCTGGAGGATTTGGCTCAACGGGAGTGAAGTAAATAAAAAAGTAGTTGAGAAAAGAAGAAATTAAGAAGACTTCATTTTAGGGATTTATTAATTTCTTCTTTTCTCAACTCGGTTAAAGCTATGAAAATAATCGTACCAATGGCAGGAAGAGGGAGTAGATTGCGTCCTCACACGCTGACAGTGCCAAAACCATTAATGCCAGTTGCTGGAGAACCAATTGTACATCGTTTGGTAAAAGATATTGCCGAAATTGTTGGTGAACAAATAGAAGAAGTTGCGTTTATTTTGGGGGACCCTGCATTTTTTGGAGATGAGGTTGTGCAAAGTTTGACAAAGCTTGCAGAGGAATTAGGGTCAAAAGCATCTATTTATCGTCAACTTGAACCCCTTGGGACGGGACACGCTATCATGTGTGCTGAAGAGTCACTTTCTGGACCCACTGTAATCGCTTATGCTGACACATTGATTCAGGCTGATTTTCAGTTAGACCCTTCTGCTGATGCTGTGATTTGGGTAAAACAAGTGGAAGCGCCAGAAGCATTTGGTGTTGTTAAATTAAACGAAAAACAAGAAATTGTTGAATTGGTTGAAAAACCACAAGAATTTGTTAGTAATCAAGCGGTAATTGGTATTTATTACTTCAAAGAGGTGACAGATTTAAAAGTAGAATTGCAACATGTGTTAGACAACAATATTATTAATGGGGGGGAGTATCAAATTAATGATGGTATTCTCAGAATGATGTCAAAAGGGAAAATTTTTAAGACAGGTCAAGTTGACCAATGGATGGATTGCGGAAACAAAAAAGTGACCATTGAAACCAATCAACAAGTATTAAAAAATGAACAAGCAAAAGGAGTGAAAACGATTCATTCTTCGATCTCGCTGAAAAATTCTAAAATCATTGAGCCGTGTTTTATTGGTAAGAATGTTAAAATTGTCAATTCTATTGTTGGGCCTTTTGCATCGATAGGCGCGGACTCTGAAATCGTTTTTTCTGTGGTTAATAACTCCATTATTCAGCACGAAGTAATCATCAAAAATGCAGTAATTAAAAATTCAATGATTGGTTCTAAATCAGAATTCAATGGTTTGGCTCGAGATTTGAGTCTAGGAGATTATTCTAAAGTAGATGAGTAAAGTTGTTCTGTATATCGTTTTTCTCCTGTTTATTGCATCTTCATGTGGTACAAAAAAGAATTCAGAAAATTTATCTGTTCAGATAAGCAAAAAGGATTATCCGTACATCTCTAAGTTTCATGAAGGTGTGCGTTTAAAAACTAAAGGTAGAGTCGAAGAAGCAATTGCTAAATTTGAAGAATGCTTGTTGATTAAGCAAGATGACGACGCTGTTTATTATGCATTATCGAAACTAGAATTCGCGAAGGGGAATCTCGAAAATTCATCTAAATATGTTGTGGAAGCGCACGAATTGGACCCTGAAAACACATGGTATATTCAAGATTTAGCTTACATGTATTTTGAAACGGAAAATTTTAAAGAATCCGTTGTGAATTTTGCAAAATTAGTTGAAATAGAGCCTCGAAATATCGATTGGCAATATGGTTATGCAGAAGCATTGGTGCGTTCAGAGAAATTAGAAATGGCAATAGAGGTGTTGAATAAAATGGAGGGTCAAGTTGGGTTAAATTCACAACTTTCTATCCAGAAATACCAGCTCTATATGGATGTCAAAAAGGCTGACAAAGCAATTGCCGAAATCGATAAAGCAAGAGAAGTATTTCCAAATAATATTCAATTAATAGCAACTTTAGTAGATCATTATTACAAGACCAGCCAACAGCAAAAAGCTATTTCAATGCTAGAAAAGTTGGTTATTGCTGATCCCGATAACGGAAGGGCACACCTGGCTTTAGCAGACGTTTATTTGAGTAAAAACGAAAAGCAAAAAGCATATTCTCAATTAGAATTAGCATTTCATTCTTCAGATGTTGATTTGGACACGAAAATGAAAATTTTGATAACGATTCTTGAGTCATCACAAAATATTGACCCAAAAATAAATCGTCTTGTTGATGAATTAATTCAAATGCATTCCACAGAGTCAAAAGCGCATTCTATTCGTGGGGATTATTTAATACGTGCAGAAAAAGAGGATGAAGCATTGTTAGCATACAAGGAGGCATTGAAGTATGATAATTCTAAATTTCCAATTTGGAAACAAGTTTTAATCATGGAGTATCAAGCTGAGAAATTTGCTGACCTCTATGAAGACAGCAAAGAATGTTTGACACTTTTTCCTTCGGTTGCTATCGTTTATTTGCTAAATGGAGCTAGTTCCAACCACCTTAAACTGTATGACGAATCCATCGAGAAGCTTTCTGTTGGGGTTGAATTATTGATAAATGACAAACCTTTAGAAGCAGAATTTTATGGACAGATAGCTGAGGCTTATTTTGGTTTAAATGACATAGAAAATGGGAAAAAGCAATACGAAATTGCAATATCTCTGGATCCTGGCAGTTCTTTATTGAAAAACAATTTTGCCTACCAACTAGCAAAATCACAGGTAAATCTTGAGGAAGCAATATCATTGGCTACTCAGGCGGTTCAAAGCTCTCCGAATGAAGTACTATTTGTTGATACTTACGGTTTTGTATTCTTCCAAATGGAAGAGTACGCTAAGGCAAAAGAGCAATTTGAAAATGCGTTTGATATGAATGAAAGTGATATAGGTGTGATAGAACACTTAGGAGACGTTGAGTTTAAATTAAGCAACGTATATCAAGCTCTAGATTGGTGGAAAAAAGCACAAGAGTTAGGACAAAAATCGACTCTTTTAATAAGGAAAATCCGAGACAAGAAGTTTTATGCGGAGTAAATATTTTTATACAATAGCTTTACTTATACTGCTTACAGCTTCAAGTTGTTCTAAGCTTTCTTTTCTTGGCTTAGAAAAAGTGCCAAAAAAAAACAATTCAGAATTAAGAGTAGTATTGGACAGTCTTTCATCAGTGGAGTATGATTGGTTTTATGCAAAAATTGCCACTAAATATCACGATACGGCTATGAATGTTTCATTCAAAACTTCTGTGAGGATAAAAAAAGACAGTTTATTAAATACACTAATAACTTATGCGCGTATCCCCGTATATAATACTTTACTGACAAAAGATTCTATCACAATGATAGATAAGAGAGAAAAGTGCGTCATGAGAGAAAGCTTAGATTATTTTAGAAAGGAATACGCAATGGACGTCGAATACGAAAATGCAGAAGAGATGTTTTTTGGTGCACCTATAGCTTACGACAATGAGAATAAATATTTTAGAGTAAATGATCCGTATTCATATACAATGTGTTCTCTTAGAAAGAGAGATATTAAAAAGAACGAACGACAAGGAAAACGTCAAATCATCACTTATTATACCCTTTCGGAAGATTTGAAGACTCTTAAATCTCAAAAAATAGAGAGCCCACAAGATACCTCTACGGTTGTCATTAACTATGTGCAAAGGCATTTAGTAAATGGCTATTTTGTACCCAAGAAAGTTGAAATAATAATTTTCACACCAAGTCAAGAGATAAAAGTAGAGTTGGATTATAAGAAAACACGGATTAATAAAGAAGAACGAATTCATTTTGTAGTACCTCATAAATATGAAGAATGTAAGTAAAATTTTCATTGCTTTTCTGCTTTTCACTTATAGTGTTAATGGGCAATCTACAAGCGAAAAATTAAAACGTGAACAAGCTCGATTGGAGCGAAAAATAGCGGATACTAAATCGTTACTTGGTAAATCAAAATCAAAAACTCAGGCTTCATTAAATGAGTTAAAGGTTATCGAAAATCAAATTGTTTTTCGTGAAAATTTGCTCAGAAATTTTGACAATCAAATTCGTGGTGCGGAGTTGAGTATTGAAAATAAGCAACAAGAAATAGATCAACTTTATGATAAAATAGAGAGGTTAAAACTTCAGTACAAAAAGCTACTCTTGTATGCTTATAAACATAGAAATAAGTACAATAAAATGATGTATGTAGTTTCTGCTGAGAGCTATAACGAAGCTTTAAAAAGGAAAAAATACTTAGAACGAATTAAGGATATTCAGAAAAAACAGTTTCTCATAATACAACAAAATCAGGCTTTAATAAAAAAAGAAATTGAAGCCATTGAGATTGAAAAAACGTATAAGAAAACTGTCGTTGTTGAAAAAAGCAAAGAAAAAGAGATTATTGAAAAAGACAAAGCCCTGCAAGAAGAAGTATATCAAAAATTTAAGTCTCAAGAGCAAGAGTTACTGGCAACGTTGCGTAGGGAGGAAAGCAAGAAAGTTGTGCTACGGAATAAAATTAGTGCTGCCATACGAAAAGAAATTGCTGAGGCTGAAGCACGAAGAAAGGCGGCAGAAGCGGCAAGAAGGAAAAACAATCCAACTTCTACATCAACTAAAACAACGGTCTCACCAGATTTTGTATCCACTAAGGAGTCAGCGAGATTAAGTGCATCTTTTGAAGGAAATAAAGGGCGTTTACCTTGGCCGGTGAGCAAAGGTAGCATCACAGAAAAATTTGGAAAAAACCCGCATCCAACGCTTAAGAATGTTTATACAAATAACAGAGGAATTGACATCAGTTCTCCAAAGAATGCGCAAGTGAGAGCCGTTTTTGAGGGTGTGGTAACCAGTGTGTTAAGCATCCCTGGAGCTGGGAAGGTTATCATTCTTAAGCATGGAAATTACAGAACTGTTTACAGCAACTTGAAGGACACCTATGTTTCTAAGGGAGATAAAGTTACGACTAAGAAGGTCATTGGCTCCTTATTAACCAAAGACAAACAGAATCTTTCAATTGTACATTTTGAATTACATAAAGTCAGTGGAAGTTCAGTCACTTGTTTAAATCCATCTTTGTGGGTGTCGCATTAGTTTGCTACTTTTACACCTTCAATTAGAGAAATCAACTTTCATTGCTAATCAATAATAGCACATTGTAATTTATGAGTAAGAAAATTCAAACTGCCGAGCGCGTTTCACAGTCAGATTCTTCAGATAATTTTGTTTTTCAGCGTAGTTATTTAGCCTATGTGGAAGCAGCAAAATTGGTTTCAGGAAACGTTTTAGAAATTGGAACCGGAAGTGGATATGGAATCGAGTTACTGAGTTCTAAAGCTAATAAATTTCTTACTATTGATAAATTTGAATCGAAAGTTGGAGGTGATGCTAGTACTAAAATCGACAACGTTGAATTTAGACAAATGAATGTTCCACCTCTTACAGGACTGCCAGACAATCATTTTGATTTTGTGGTATCTTTTCAGGTTATTGAACACATTAAAAAAGATGATCAATTTGTGAAAGAAATTCATCGAGTATTAAAATTAGGAGGTAAATTTATTCATACAACGCCAAATAAAAAGATGTCATTGACAAGAAATCCTTGGCATATACGAGAATATACAGTTGAAGAATTGTACAATTTACTGATGGTTGATTTTTCTTCAGTTGAGAAAAAAGGAGTCTTTGGAAATGAAGTATCCATGAAATATTATGAAGAGAACAAAGTATCTGTTCGCAATATTATGAAGTATGACATATTCAACCTTCAGTATAATCTTCCAAGGTGGATGTTGCAAGTTCCGTATGATATTTTAAACAGAAGAAATAGAAAGAAACTGAGCGATGCAGGTGCACACATCAAGTTAGAAGATTACTTTATCGAAGAAGCAACAGATAATTGCATCGACTTGTTTTATATTGCGGAGAAGTAAGTTGCCAATTTTCAAGGAAGGTAAGGTCCCGTATAATTTAAGCAGGGATTATTTCCTGTGAAACAAGCAGGTCCAAATGTCGATTTCAAGTCAAGCTTATTGGTGTCCATGATTGAGAAATCAATTAAATTTCGTTTCCACCATTCTTTATAGCATTCGCTTCCTAAATCAACATAATTACCTGTAGCCAATTGTACATTTTCAGCGTAAAATTCTTGAAAGGGCATGTCTTTAAATAACTGTCTAATAGAGTAATTTCCAATAGGAAGCATTAATCTTATCATTCCTGCTGAATCTGCAATAACAATAGATTTTGTCGATAAGCTATCATTGATTAATAATATAATTACCTGATGCAGGAGAAATATTATTTTGCATTTCCCATGTGGGAGCTGCTCCTCCGCAATAGGGGTAGTAAATTTGAAGTTCTATTTGGACATTGAAGGGCGCTATTTTAGTGACAGAATTTTTTGATTTCACCGATTTATACACCATCGTTTCCAATTGTATAGGCGTATCTTTCAAAGTGGAACAGGACCATAGAATAGTTACAAAAAAAACGAGAATGAAAAGAAAAGATTTATTGACCATGGACTTTTTAGTACTGTACCGTTGTCATGGAAATATGTTCATCAATCTTTTTGTTCAAGTTCTAACATTAAACTACCAACCAATTCTTCATACAAAATATCTATAGGTATAACAACTTGCCTCTTACCGTCGTCAAAAAGAATTGAATCTTTACAATCCTTACTTTTGCAAGCTACTGAGCGAACGTGTTTTTCGAATTTAATAAAACGATCTAGTATTGAATAAGGAACAGTTAAACTAGAAATGAGCATATCTCCATATCGGATGTAATATATTTTTGTTTCAGCACCTCTTTTTTTTATAGTAAAATTGTCCAATGCAATATCTTCTGTTCCGTTAAAATTTTGCGTTTTTATAACAACCTTAAAGTCAGTATTATCTGTGAATTGCGAGAAAATATCAGTTGTATCTTGAGAATAGGATACTGAAGTGAAAAAAAACAGAATTAGAAGAAGAAAAGAGTGTTTAACCATGATTTATTTAAGATTACCAGTAAATATAACAAAAAATAATTTTCTAAGTCTTGCAGTTAAGAGAAAATCATGTATCTTTGCACCGCTGTTAGCAATAACAGATTACATCGCGGGGTGGAGCAGTTGGTAGCTCGTCGGGCTCATAACCCGAAGGTCATAGGTTCGAGTCCTGTCCCCGCTACTACCGAAAACACTACGTTTTCGGTAAAAAAGACTTCCGATTTGGAGGTCTTTTTTGCGTTCCGGTAACAAAACCTGGTAACAATAATTCATTTATTGGGTTCTTTTTTGAATACTGAGAAGGACTGAGAAGCAGCTATTAGTTGTTTGTCATTTACATAATGCTTCTTTAAAACCTCTATTCCAGAATGACTACTAATGATTGTAGCTTTATCTCCAAATTGTTCTACTAGAGCAGTAAGGTACGTCTTGCGTAAGTGTTTCAACTGCACATTCTTTTCTATTCCCGTTAGTTTCCAAAAATGAGTAAAGGCTTTAGACACAAAATCTATTAGTGTGCTCCTAGATGATTTTTCTTCTGCACCAATAAGATAACGCTCGGAATCTTTATACTCCTTGAAACCGATTAGGTTAATGAGTGTCATTAGCCCATCTGTAATTGGAATTATTTTTTGTTGTCCTGTTTCTTCGTCTAGTCCTTTTATTCGATTCACCTTAAAATTTTCTACTTCAAAAAATTGAGGGTTCTTGTTTTCATCATAGAGAATATCAGAAAATTTAAGAGTCATAAACTCCTCTCGTCTTAGTCCAGTTTCCAATGCTAGTTTGAGTGCATCGGTTAACCAAGGTTTATACCTGTTCTTTCTAACCTTGTTACTTGGAAAATACTGAAACGCATTTTTTGGGGTAATAACGCTCAGCAAGGTTTCAAATTCTTTTGAAGTAACGATATTCTTATTACTTCTTACTTTTCTTCGTTGAACACCTACAAACGGGTTACTTATCGTATAACCTTTCTCAGAAATCAACCAATTAATGAACTGTCTAAATTGAGCAATAATTTTATTATATGTCTTATTAGCATAATTCAAATATTCAAGCAGGTATGAATGAAACATTGCTACAACTCTATCATTTAATTCGTTTATTTTGAAAAAAGTATGATCTATTTTTTTATTAAGTAAGCACTTACAGAATTTCTTAAAATAATATTCTACCTCATTGATATGCTTCTTTGTTCTAATTTTGATTTTATGGGTTGCAACTCCCTCATTATTCAAATACCCAATATACATAGCCATACATTCAATCAATAATAAGGGCTTTGATTCTTCTGGACTAATGTGGATAGAAGTGGACTGGAAGGCTTGGGATTCCAGTTCCCGTTCAAATTCGATTTTCAGTTCAATTGCTTTCTGATAATCTCGTGTTCTGAATACTCTTGTCTTACGCTTCTTCCCATTAGTTCCTGGAACAGATATTATTGCCTTGAACATGTGCTTGTCAGTGTTTTTGCATGTACTCAACCGTTTTCCTATTTTACTACAAACTCTGTTTTCAATTAACCTTTCACATTTCCCACAATATGTGTAAAGTCCATTTACTTTATTCCTTTTATCTACTATTAGCGGTTTTTCTAAGTTCATATTTTTTTAATTTTATTTAGGAAAGAAGCTTCACTTTTATTTTTAGCCTTGTAAGGTTTTGAAACAGTATCAGGTTGGATTTCTTCTTTTAAATCTTCCAATAGATTACCTAAACTGCCCTTCACATACCCTAGAAACATTTCTTTCCAGTTTTTATGTTTCTTTTTTAAATGCTTAATGAATGGCTTATAAAAGGACAATATGAACTCCCATTGATTTACAAACTGCTTATTACCTTGCTGAATAATGAATACATCATTTTTTGCACACCAGCTAATAACCGAGCGTAAGTCTCTGTAATTCAGCATGTTTTTTAGTTTTAAGATTTCCATCATTCCCATTGATTTGCCACTACATTGACTAATGTAGTGGCTCATTTCTGGGTTGGACAATTTTTCAAGATTCTTTGCCAACCGATTATTAGTTGCCAAAGAATTATCATTAGAAAACTCCAACTCATTAGAAAACTCTGTAACTTTTGGTTTTACAGTTGGTTGGGTTGATTTATTGGCGCTATGTTTTTTAGCGTTACTCATTGTTGAAAACTTTCTTTTCAAAGGCAATTTGAGCCATTTTTACTCCATGTGCCATTCTTTGGGTGGTAAGTTGCTCATTTGCGACCAAAGCATTACCCATTTCAATATCTTTGTGAGGGTTAATAATAACGGCATCAAAGGATTTTAATGCGTTCATTTTATCAGAGTAAAATAGTATCTCATCATCCCACGCTTCGGCTTGTTTAATGAGATTATTGATTTTCATAAAGTGATTCACATCGTTGTTAAAAATCTCAGTAACTGCAATTTCATAAAGTGAACGAGCTGCAATTGCTGCAATAGATTTTTTAGCAAAGTTTTTCTTTCTAGCCTCTCCGCTGTTGCAGTTAATAACAATGATTTTGTAATGAAAATCAGCATCTTGATTAATCATTTTGATAACGTCTCCTAATGGCGAAACGTTTCTAACACCTCCATCCACGTTATTTAAGCTGTTTACCATTCCGTTTTTTGTCATAAAGCGAACACTATCAACTGGATTCCAAATCATGGGTATTGCAGTTGAGGCTAAAACACCATTAACAAAATCCTTTTCAGATGAAAACTCTCCATGCTTTACGCTGTGATATTTTCCTGTATCTAAAGAAACAAAGCCACATAAAAAATCAGTTCCGTTGATTTTGCCTCTATCCAAATACTTTTCCAGTTTTTTTCTTAATGGAGAATTATTAGCAATACTTCTGTACTTTGGAAGATTGACTTTAATACTTTGCTCCACTTCTTTGATAATGGATTGAAGTATTTGTTTTCTTTTTTGCTTAGAGAATATCAAGCCCATTTTATTAAAGAATCCGAGCTTTACTTTAAGTTCTGGAATTAGCTTTTTAGCTAACTTTTTTATATCAATATTCAATTTGATTTTGTCCGCTTTGCTCGACGTATCAATTAAGTCAGAGGTGTAGATTTCTGATGCTCCTTTTTCACCAATTTGGTGTATCCATAAATCATTTAGTAGTGCCAGTTCATTCATCGCAATCAAAGAACCATTTAAGGCCCCTGTGCTTACCCCAGCAATGATCTCAAATTTCATTGGTGCTTTCAGACCCGTTATGCGCTTCCAATTCTCATTAATGAAATTAATTGCTCCTAATTGAAACGCTCCGTTAAATCCACCTCCACTTAATACTAATGCTATTTTACTTTTCTTTTTTTTCATAATCTTTCTTTTTTAAATTAATTACTGTTGATTATCGACTACCGACCAAAAATGTCTATTTCTCCACCTTGATTGAACCTGCCAAACTGAATGGCTTTGCCCTTCTCTGCTACTTCTATTACAACATCTACATCGTGTTGAAATTCATTACCCCCTCGAAAGTTCCCTAGCTTTGTGGTTTGAAAAATGTAGATAAATGATGTGTTAGGATATTTTCGCTTAAAAGCATCCAACTGTTCAGGGGATAATCTTAGTTTATTGACACTATCCAAAAACACAAAATCATAACTAGACAAATCATCGGGTAGATAGTCGCTTACATAAAGGTCTGGATGTGCAACATTCTTATCTTTTAATTTCTGTTGCAAGGTGTCATCAATACCCTCTTCACGAGCCACATACAAAACAGTTCCTTGATTTCTTGCTAGATAACCTGCAAAATCAACTGCCAAATAGGATTTACCCATTTTTGGCTTTCCAAATATCATGGTTGTAAATCCACTTGAAGGATCTCCGATTAGCTTGTACCATTTCCCTGTAAAACCTAATTTCTCAAAACTAAGATTCACAATATCGGTGCTGTTCATTATCGTATTTCGATTTTGCACTTCTATTCCTTTGAGGTCTTTACATTTGCAACCATCTACTATTCCTTGTAAACCATTCAGTTCTTTAGAGGAAACAATTAACTCTCCTTGTTCCAAATTCTTTTTCACAAAAGATTTAAGCGTTGATAGAATTTTATCTATCTCTTTGTAGTATCGGTCTTTGCTTGTTATTTTTTCTGTGTTAATGGCAGAAGCAATTCGGTTGTACAATCGTTTTGCTCGATTATTGTCAATCATTTTACCTTGCAGATTGATGTAGCTTTTAATGAGTTTTACAGAATGTAATTCAGCTTGTTTACCTAGAATGACTAAATACCTTCCTCGCAGGTTCTCCCCTAAACTAATTTGTATTTTCTCTTCCTTTTTTTTGAACTGCCAGAATAAGTCCAATAAATAATCTTGAATTTTACTTATTTCATCTGCATAGGCAGATGTCTTTTTAATTCGTCTTTCAATGATTGCTTTTTGCAAGGCACTAATAAACAAACGAATTTGATTTTGTGTTTTCTCTTTATCATGTAAAAGCACAAATCGTTTCATCATTTTAAGTTCATCACTTATTATTTCTACTTTATGTGCTTTCTGGTAAGCTAATTCACGTGCCGTTTTCTTTTTAGGTTGTGCCGTTTTTACGCTTGATTTTTCAGATTTAGCTTTTGACTTGATTGCTGTTGAAGTTTTGGCAGCAGGCTTTCTAGTTTTACTAGGTGTAGTTTTTGATTTCGATTTATGAGCATCTGCAAACTTCTTGTTCTCGGTATTCTCCTTTATCCAATGATTGAGTTTCTCTAAGTATAAATCAACTGTTTTTTTGATTGAAGCACTAGAATGATAAACCTCCCACGACTTTCCATCATTGGTAACTTTGTTTACAAACGCTCTACTTTTCACCAATGCTTCTGGCAAAGTTGCTCGTTTTATCTTGTCTATTTCTGTATAATAATTCTTAATGGTTATCATAGTGCTAAAGTTTTTAGATGGATAATAATTCAAGTTCTAGTTCCAAGGCTTCTGCTTCAAACTCTAAAAGTTTTGTGTTGATTTTAAATTCTTGCTCTTTTGGAGGAGCAAGAATTTTGACACGTTTTCTGGTTTTAGTTGCCACAAGTCCAATGCTATCAATTTGATGTTGTAACAAAGGAATGGTAACACCTATTTGCTCTTGTAGGATTTCTAAGAATTTTTCTAAGTTGCTTGCCTCTAAGTTGGCAACCATTTGGTTTGATATTTTCTCAAATAGGTTATTGTTTACGAGTTTAAGCAGGTCTTTATTTAAAAAAATGATTGCTCCTTTTTTGTTGGATGCAGCAGCAACAATTCGATAAGAATTATCGTGTTGCTTGAAAAATGAAAGGTTATGACTTGCATAAAGGGCACTCCCATTTGTCATTGAAGCAATTACTTTTAAAGCTTTGGCAATGGGTACAATTACACGCCCCTTTATCTCGTTGTCAACTGACCAATGCTCTGACATTAAAATCCCTTTTTTTACTTCTTCTTTTTTGATGGTATAACTGACCAGTTTTCCTTTAAAAGAGGCAAAAGCTTGCAGAATATTTCCTGTAACGATATAGCGTACTGATCTATCTTTTGTGTTTTGTTCAATGATTGATGTCCATTCTTTTAAAATCTCATCAAGCTGAACTGTTCCAACACCTATACTTGCTCCCTTTATGGCTTGAATGTCTTTGATATAACTTGCAGGAATAGCCAAGTATTTTTGACTTGATGCAATAGCAAACCTTAACTTAATAGCACTTGGTGCATAAGGATTAGGCTTTTTTGAATCAATTTGAAAGCCTAGGAAAACAGCTAGCTGGTTTTGTGCCGTTCCATCATAAGATGGTACAGGATATTGTAATTTCTTACCCACTCTAAAATAGTAAAACAACCCTTTGATGTATTGCTTTTTGTTTTGGGTTATCTTGTCCTCGTCTGCAATTCTTTTTTCTCTTGCTACTTCTAGTTCTTTAGTGCGCTCTGTTATTAACTGCTGTGCATAAGCAGGATCTTCTTTCAAGGCTTTCAAGACCTTCTTTTCACTTGGGATATTATTGATAAGCGTTTTGTATCTATCATAAATTTGATTGATATTTTTTTGTAATTGAACGGAAACAAAAGATTCATAATCGTCATCCAACCACTCTTTGATTTGCTTTTCTGTTTTACCCTTCAAGGATTGTTGAACCAGATTTTGAACCTCTATTGCTTTGAATGGCTTTTTAAGTACGTTGGCGTTTACTTTTTCAAGTACGCTATCTTCTCCAAAAGAAGAATTACCCCCTTTACCAACTTTTATTATACTCGATGAAATAGTTTCAGCTTGTAAATCGAGTTGTTCTACTTCTAAATCATAATCTCCTGATTGTTTGAGATAGTCCACAAGTGTATCGTAACCGTCTTTTATATCTGAATAAAACTCTTCTTGCATTTTAGTTGATAGAACTGCAACGCGTCCAGAAACTTTGTGCGCTCCACCCTCCCTAATTTCATTTCCACTACCTAAGTTCAAAGGATTGCCTAAAAGTTCATTTACCTCCTTGTTTTCTTCTAAATACTCAAGCACTACTTTATCTCCGTACTTGTTTAAAAAGTCTGGAACATCTAAAATACTGTTGCTTTGTTTTTGATTGGAAGAAGTGTTTGCATCCAGACTTTTGAGTTTCTTTTGGAGCATCATCATTAGTCGCTGTTCGGCAGGGATAGCAGAATTTACATAGTCATAAATTGGTTTTAAAATTTGTCCCGTTCTATTGATTCTACCACGCTTTTGAACCTCTGTATTAATATCTAGTTCAGGTTGCAGAACAATCATTACTCTTTGTTTTACTTCTTTTTGGGAAACCTTATCAGTAACAATGGCGTGTGCTGATGCTCCTGTACTCCCTGATTGATTTATAAGCAATACATCTACATCATTGTTGTTAAATTCTCTAAAAGCATCATTGGTGTTTAACTTTTTACGGTTTTGGATTTCGCCCATTCCAGATGTAAGATTCAATCTCAATTTTAGTTTCCGTCCTGTTACCTCTGCAACTGTATAGCCTGCTTGTTCTATTTTTTGAACTATGACATCAATAGGCGAAATGGTAATACCTGTTGATATTTCTCGTATGTTTTCAGATATTCGAGCATACTGCTCTTGGGCTTCAATTGATAGTTCAGCAACGTCAAAATATTCATAATCTTTCTCTCCATTGGGAAGTGTTACTGTATATCTTAAAACACCTTGCAGACCTTTATCAAGTACAATCGAAAAATCTGCTTTTATTACATCCCCAACCCCTCCCATTTGTTCGATAAAACTTCCCATTGTAGAAGCAAAAGCAATGAGTGGTTTTTTTCCTTGTTTTAATCTTTCAATGGCTTTCTCAGCTACTGCTTCTGCTTTGATTGAAAAAAGCATTTGATTAATGATATTGAACACTTTTGAGAAGTACGGTTGATTGTCAACTCCTGCTTGATTGGTGCCTTCCCTTAAATCAACCTCTTTTCCCTCTGCGGCCGCTATCTCATCTAACTCACTCACGCGTAAGTTTATATGAATACTTTGGAAAGCAATAATGTCACGTATAATTCCCGTGATGTTATCAGCAATTGCTTTATGCTCATTTGCTTTGTCAAGTAGCGTAATGTAGTTAACCTCGATTCCCTCATAGGTTCTCTCACGCCTTATCATTTGCCCCTCTGCAACAAGTTGACTTGCTAACACTTCTTGCAGAGCAACTCCACCTTTTGTAATAGCATCAACCAGTTCTTCTTTTGACATATTGGCTTCTGAAATGGCTGTTTTTATGGCATAAATCGGCATATTGTCGGGACGCTTGGCAAAGGTGGCTGATAAGAATACTGCTCCTTTAGTTCTTGCCAAAACCCCTTGCATAAAAACCCCTGTATTGGATGAACCACTAGAGTTATGACTTTCGTCCATTATGATAATTGAACCTTTTGCAATTTCTAATAAGAATTGAGGTTTTAAAGGTTTTTTATCCGCAGAATTAAATTGAGAATAAGTAGCTATTACAAAATCATACTCATTGGGTATTTTTTTGTTTTTGAATATCGCATCTTGCTCCGTTTTGCTAATTGCCTGATAAACTACATTACCGTTTTCATCTTTGATTTGGGTCTTACTGCCTCTAACATTCACAATAAAAGGACGCAAATCGGATGAACCAATGGCTGATAAATCTCTGTATATATCCGAAAATAGGTTTGCTTTTTCAGTTAAAAAAATGGGGGTAATTCCCTTTTGAACTGCATAACGAATCATTGCAGCCGCAACTCTTCCTTTTCCTATTCCTGTTTGGTCACCAATGATTACTGCTTGTCCTAATGCTTCAATGTTATAAATAGAAGCCCCTACTGCATCAATCTGCTCGGCAGACAAAGCATTGCACAACTCAGTTTTATACTTATAACCCAATCTATGTCGAACAAAATTATCCATATCTCCGCCCACATCATTTTTTATTCGATTAATGGCAGTGTGCATTTCAAACTCCATAGCATCTGGAACTTGGGTGTCTAACGTAAAGCACGAATCGGATGCAGGCTGGTAGGGTGCGCCTAATTCTTGTGCTAGTAATAAACTTTCGAGTTCAAGGGCTTCCAATTCTAGCTTTGTCATATTGCTTTTGTTTTTTAATGAATTATTCTGTTCAAAATGCACACGAACCCTAGTATAAAGCTGTTGAAATGAACCGACAATTTCTGCTAACAACTCGTTTTTGAGCGGTGCTACACCACTTGGTTTGGCTTTTGCCCCATTAATCAAAATCAATCGAGTATCAAAGGATGTTCCCTGACGAGAATAGAGTTTGCTTCCCTTAATTGGAATAATATCTTCTACCTTGTAATGACTGTACAAATAGTTAAAAAACACACGCTGAGAGCCTTTTTGTATTCTACCTCTTTGATCCCATATAGTATGCCCACCAATAATGATAGCCGCTTTACCGTTTATTTTCATAGCCTGTAATGCAACAAGTGCCATGTGGTGGTCTAAAGAACTGATTGCAAATCCATCATAATAAACAGGCCTATTCAATCTTCCGAATGGTGGATTGGTAATAACTGCATCGAATTTTCTTTTCAACTCTGTAAACTCCTTTGAAGCATCTTTGGAGAGCACCTTTTTATAGCCTTGCTTTTTTAGGTTATCGTTTCTTAACTGATCGATTTCACTGACTAGGACATTACTTGGAAGTGTTGTAATTGTTAAAAGTCCATTTCCAGCAGAAGGTTCAAATACTGTTTTGGTATGAGAATCAATCCCACAATACAAGCCCATTAGATACCCGATTGGTGCAGGGGTTGAATATTGTTGCAACAGAATACTTTGGCTTGTTCTAAAAGAAAGGTTGGTTTGATTTTTATAAAGTTCTACAATCTGGTTGTATTTATCAAATCGGTTTCCATAACCTAGCGATATTTCTCTTGCTTGAATAACAATGGCAAGTTCTGTGAGTTCCTTTATGAGTGTCCTATCTTGAATGCCTAAACTGTTTGCTAGTTTTTGAGTTTGTGGACGATTTAACTTATCTCCATTCATTAAATGCTCAACCATTTGATTCACATAGGAATCGTGCTTAGAATTTGCGATATGTTTTGTTTTGTCACTCATTATTTTTCTTGACAATCATCTACCATTTTGGTAAGTACAGTGATTTGAGTTTTTAATTCTTGATTCTCTTTTTCTAGTATTGAAATCTGAATTTTAATGTCATCAGGTTTTGAATACACTTGTTTAAGCACTCCTAAATAGAATCCTATGCTTCCAACAAACCCAATTACTGAAAGGATAAAAGTCATCTTGCTGTACGTGATTTTTTGCTTTGTCATTGTCGTCAAATGTTTTGTAATTCATTAAATAATTGAAGTGCTTTTTGTTCGAGTTCATTTTGCTTTATTCCGTTCATTGGCAAGCTAAAAGCAGGGGACATCTTTTGAGCAATCAGTTTCATAACCAAACTTGTGATTGCATTGCCTAAAAGCTTGTATCGTTGTGATTCCCTTATCTCAACTTTGCGGTTTTCATAGATTCCAAATTTTGTCCAATCGTCAGGTAATCCTTGCAATCGTTCGCATTCAATGGGGGTAAGTTTTCGGTATCTATTCCCAACTTTTACAATTCCGTTTCCATAGCCATGACCTACCATAAGTGTTGGTGCAAAACCATCAGCACAGTACACCCTGCCTGATTGCCCTTTATTGATTCGACCAACAATTTTTACAAGGGCTTTTCTTTTTTGATTTTCTTTATATCCGCTGAGGAGAGGAAATATTTGGGGGAAACCGAATCCTCTAAGATGTCCGACAAGGAAAATTCGCTCTCTATTTTGGGGTAAAAGCCAGGCAGTATTAATAAGTTGCCATTGACACTCATAAACCCCAAGGTTGGCAATTTCTCTAAGTACGAGTTCAAAGTCTTCCCCTTTGTTACTAAAGAGTAACCCTTTGACATTTTCAAAGACAAAAACTTTGGGACGCAAGCTGTCAATAATTCCAATTGCATCATAAAAGAGTTTACTTCTATTTCCACTAATTCCTGTTCTATATCCAGAGTGCGAAATATCTTGACAAGGAGATCCGAATGTGATAATATCCGGGGTTTTAATTTCTTTAGTTTTGATTTTCGTGACATCTCCTACATTTTTAGCATTCTTGAAATTATACTTGTAATTAGCAATAGCATACTTATCTATCTCACTGAAATAGTGGCTAGAAAACTCGAAACCTGCATCAAGTAATCCTTTTGGGAATGCACCCAGTCCAGAGAATAAGTCGAGATATGTTATTGTGTTTTTCATTTATCTTAGTTGTATAAAAATTCCACTTATTTTTGATTTCAACAAAGCCTTTACATTTGCTTTACTATAAGCAACAAGCACACTCGGCGCACCTGCTGAATCTCCCTGTGTTCCGCTATTATGATAGAATTTTAATCTACCTTTGATAAACAAAACTGCATCTGCTTTTTCCCAAACATATTTGAAGAACATCTTTGTTTCTGTTCTTGCAAATACTAAGGCTATTGCGTTTTTGTGTTTCACACATTTAGCCAACCACTTTTGTGCCTTATTACCGTAAGGAGGGTTACACCAGACTCTCCCAAACCACTTTTTTGCTAAGCCATTGTCACTTTTTGTGAAATGAAAGTCTGCCGTTTGCCATACACGTTTAATCGGAGAGCATGGATCTAAATCAAATTTTCTAAGTGCCTCTAAAATGTATGGGGGTGTAAGC
>Ga0316209_1000832_pt1 | contig 42230 bp, 36 predicted proteins | sample 6monopyrite_MG_FD_204945 | JGI IMG/M metagenome (GOLD analysis project Ga0316209, IMG submission 204945) | Microbial mat bacterial communities from mineral coupon in-situ incubated in ocean water Damariscotta River, Maine, United States -... | ecosystem: Environmental > Aquatic > Marine >...
TGACATCTTTGGCCAGTTCTTCGGCCATGGCTTGTAGCTTTTTGTGATTCATTATATTACTCATTATTTTACCTTCGGTTAGGTTACTGATAATGAGCAGTTACACAATTGTTTTTACAGCCTCCAGAACTCTTTACAGAGCCATTTATTCGCTTAACGGCCATTTCAGGCCTGCTTCTGCCTCCTTACCCATATGGTCTGTCTCAACATGTATTGAATCAAAAAACATTTATCAAATGGTGTCAACCACCTCCACCACGCTTACAAAATAAGTGTCTTTGAGCATAAGGGTAATGATCTAGCTTCGTACAAGGAGGTGGGAGTGTCAATGTATTTTACAAGTGAAAAATACTGCAAAAGCTTTATGTAGTCTGTTGATCTATAAGTATTATAAAAATAAAGACGTTCGTTTTACCCAAACAGCGCATCCATCAATGAGCATGAAAGCGCAAAAATTTATTACACTATTCCTATTGTCAATATTTTTGTTTTTATACTTTATTAACATTAACAATTAGTTACCCAGTATGGCACGGCCCTTGTATTCTCGTAAAATTAATATGGATATAAATACAGCGACACGTGATTTCACAGCGCGGTGACATGACCGTACTTATTCGACGTTATGGAGGGTTCGATATGAAACAAAGAACATCAGGGCCACTGCAGTTGTCACTGGTAGTGCTTCTCGCATTATTTGCCGGGACGACATATGCCGCACTAGACAATAAGGGCACCGATTTCATCCTCTCATTTCTGCCTCAGTTAAGCACTTCGAATATTGAATTACACCTCACAAGTGATGTAGCCACTAACGTTACAATTGAATACCCGGTCAATTCTCCTAGCTTCAGTACAACAGTGGGTGTTGCGCCAGGCTCCGTAACGATTGTCCCCTTACCAGCAGCCGCAGCTGATTCTTGGGGCATCAATTCAGTTGCAAATAACGCCATTCATGCTTTCGCAAGTGAAGAGTTTGTGGCTTACCTGATCAATAGAGCAAATGCCACTACCGATGCTGCACTAGGCCTGCCGGTGGACACCTTCAACACTGAATATATTGTGGCCACTTATAATGCGCGTTTTGGTGGTGGCGAATTTATTGTTTACGCGGGCTTTGACAACACCACGGTGACTATCACACCCAACAATGCTCTGACTGGCCGCCCAGCCGGGATTCCCTTTGACGTCATTCTTAACCGGGGCGAAGGCTATCACGGCCGTTCCTTAAGCGGCTCAGGCCTTGCGGGTAGCCTCACCGGAACGCTGATCAGTGCAGATCGTCCTGTCGGCATGGTCAACGGCAATGTCTGCACACAAGTCCCTACTGGCACTGCGGCCTGCGATCATATTTTTGAAGTTGCACAACCCGTTCAGAGCTGGGGTAACAGCGCGCTAGTCTCTAATCTGCCTAATCGTCCGATTGGATCAATCTACCGCATCATCGCTTCTGAGGACGGCACTGACGTTACCCAGGATGCAGTAAGCATCGGTCTCATCAACCGGGGTGACTTTATTGAAACACCCGCTCTTGCAGGGAATCACGTCTTTGCAGGCAGCAAACCCATTTACGTCGTTCAGTTTATGACAGGCCAAACCTTCCCCGGTGCGATCCTCGGCGACCCTGCCATGGGCAACATGATCCCTTCTGCGCAATACCTGCCTGACTACACTTTCTCAACGGTCGGCGGCGCTCAATTTGCTCAGAATTTTCTCACCTTGATTGCTAATGATACTGACCTTAGTACCATCCTGCTTGATGGCGCGCTGGTGGGTGCCGGCAGCTTCACTCCCATCGCGGGAACTAGCTTCTCAGCAGCGACACTGAGCCTCACTGATGGCACGCATACCACCTCTTCTACGGCTGTTCACGGGATTACTGTAGAGGGTTATAACAACTTCGATTCTTATATCTACCCCGGTGGCGCTCTCTTTGAATTTATCAATCCAGTCGGTGATGCTAATCCACCCACCTGCACTTCATCACTGTTAACAGGGCCTCCGCCTTCACTACAAGGGGCTGCGGAAGATAGTCGTCCCTCAGAAGACACCAATGGTAACGGGGCACTCGATCGCGGCGAAGACCTCAACGGCAACGGACAGATTGATGAAGACACTGGCGTATTCTTTATTGCACTCGAATCCGGCGCAACCAATCTAGGTTTAGCTGTAACGCCATTCACCCCGGGCGACGGGCTGATTAACTTTAATGTTTCATTACTGGATACCAATCTACCCGGTAACGGCGTAGTGAAAGCCACCGATGGTGCGGGCAACATCTGTACGGTCGATGTAGACCTTGGGGTCATTCAGCTACCTGCAGTCTGCGATATCGATACTGACGGCGATGTCGACCGTAGAGACATCAGCCTGATCATTGCGGCGCGAAACACATCCGCCAGTGGCCCGGATGACTCAATGGATATCGATGGCAATGGTGTCATCAATATTCTGGATGCGCGCCAATGCACCCAACAGTGTACCAATGCGCGGTGCCAGTAATAGCATTCAATAAGCTAAATATCTCGGTGCTGGTACAGACAGTATCGAGAGATAAACAATGTATCAAAATAGCGGTTTCACGACAGCGGGGAACAACACCCCACTCAAATGTAGGAGATAAAAATGAAACTTATCAGAAAGATCACAGGGTGTATGTTTGCTGCAAGTCTATTGTTAAGCAGTCAGGTATACGCCATTCCTATGCTGAACTTCACCCCGGCATCACAGACAGTAAATCTGGGTGACCAAGCAACGGTCAACGTCGGCTTGTCGGGGTTATCGAACGAATACGTGGGTGCATTCGATTTTAACGTCAGCTGGGATAGCAGTTTACTCTCGTTAGACTCATCGTCGTTCGACATTTTTCTTGATGGACCAGGCAATTCTATTTCTGCCGTAGGTAGCTCCACTGCCGGTACTGTCAACATGTTTGAAGTCTCATTCAGCTCATTAATCAATCAGGATGGCTCTTCTGATATCAACCTGTTTAGCCTCACCTTTAACACCCTCAGCCTCGGCACAAGTGCGCTTTCGTTCAGCGCAGGTATCGATCCATTCTTTGACTTCCTTGGTGACGACCTCGGTTTTGCGCTACCAACAAATATCTCAGGCGGAAGTATTGAAATTCTAGCGTTTGCACAAGTACCCGAAGCTAGCACCATATGGCTTTTCGGTATCGGTCTGGTACTGCTTGGCTTTACTCAGTTACGCGTTTTACAGCGATAATTGAAAAAATCAATGTGATGTTGCAAGCCCCCCCAAAAAATAATAGGCGTTTTAAGTAGAAAATACTCACGTTATACAGACAATCAAATGCTATCGATCTTAAAACAAAACGAATTAGGCTCATCAGTTGCAGGTTTGTGCTGAGAGCTCGGTATGAGCGATGCGAGCTTCTATAAATGGCACTCAAAGTACAGCGACATGGATGCGCCCATGATGAAGCAGATGAAGGAGCTGGAGGACGAGAACCGTCGGCTTAAAAAGATGTACGCTGAAATAGCCTGTGAGGCTATTGAAAAAAGTGGTGAAGCCATCTCGACGCAAAGAGATGGCGAAACGTACCAGTGAGCAATATACAGCCGCTGGCGGCTATTCATCATGCGGAGCATACCTGAGATGGCTTTCTATCTCAGCTTCTACGGTGATTTTAGTACGCTGGGCACTCAAGTGCATTCAGGTCTTCTGGCATTTTAAAGTCTTTATTGCCGCTCAACAACTTCATTGATCACGGCTTCAGTGACTTTCGAAATCAAGCTGCCGAGACATCCACACCGTGCATTTCTTTAATGGTGATTACTTATTGTTGTGTTCAGTGTGTTGATGTTGGTGTGAGTCCGCCTCAGGATGATCGTGGTCGTGCGGTGGATGATCATGAGTATGGGTGTGATCATCATGTGCGTGAACGTGAAAATGGATTTCGCCATCCGCGCTATGAGCGTGACGGTGTGCATGCAAAAAATTACCGATAATGAAGCGGTGATCTTCATTCATATCATCTTTATGTTTCAGGATGTCATTGAGCAGTTCGTGTGTCATTAATGCGAGTGGCAGTTCAAGGTTGTTGGCTTCGAGGAGTTGACGGTCATAGAGAATTTTTGAAGCATCATCATCGGCGACGATTTCACCTTCGGTCAGCAAAATGCAGCGGTCACACACTTCAAGTGCGATATCGAGATCGTGGGTACAGAGCAGGATGGTTTTATCTGACTCTTTAAGCCAGTTGATCAGCTTACGGCGATTCAATGGATCCATGTTAGTTGACGGTTCATCAAAGACCAGAATTTCAGGGCGATACGACAGTACGGTGGCAAGTGCCAGGCGTTTACGTTCGCCAAACGAGAGATGATAGGAAGAACGTTCATCAAATCCTTCCAACCCCACCAGTGCCAGTGATTCTCTAACGCGCTTATCGACCTCCTCGTGAGCGAGGCCCAAATTGAGTGGGCCAAAGGCAACATCATCGTAGACCGTGGGGCAGAAGAGCTGGTCGTCCGGATCCTGAAAGACGATGCCGACCTTGCGGCGGATTTCAACCAGCGCCTCTTTTTCAACGCGCATACCGTCGATATGGACCTGTCCGTGGGTGGGCAGTGACACACCGTTAAGCAGACTCATGAAGGTAGATTTACCCGCACCGTTGGGGCCGATCAGAGCGACCTTTTCGCCATGTTTAATCTTACAGGTGACATTTTTCAATACCGCGTGACCATCGGGGTAGGTGAAAAACACCTGGCTTGTTTCGATTGCTGCCGTGTTTTTAGACACGAGGCCTCCTGAAGTGGGGGTTAAAACCAGCCCTGCTTGGCGGGTAAAAAGAGTCCTGAAAGGTCCAGTGCGAGGAGGGTAATGGCGGTGACAAGTACCAGTGCTGCATTGACGTAATCTTGTCGCACTGACTTGAACGTTACCATGCTATGCAGTTCACCCTGATAACCTTTGGACAGCATCGCTTTGTAGACGCGCTCCGAGCGTTCAAAGCTACGCACTAGTAAAGTGCCGACGAAGTTACCCATTACCTGCATAGTTTTGATGTCGCTCTTCATCACAAAACCGCGTGCGCGCATGGCGGTCTGCATGCGGCGCATCTCTTCAAGGAAGACAAAGGTGTAACGGTAAGTGAATAGCAGCATCTGTACCAGAATCTTAGGGCACTTAAGATGTTGCAGTGCGATCATCGAGACGTCAAAGCGTGCAGTGCCGAACATTGCGAAGGTGGTCAGGATAATCGCGACGGCCTTGATAAAGATGAGTGATGCGAGCTGTAGTCCTTCCCATGCAAAGGGAAGCCCGATGACCTCAAAGGCTGCTTCACCGGGGTAGCTGAGGGGCATGATGATAAAAAATGGCAGCAGAAAAAAGATGATCCACTTGATACTACTGGAAACGAATGCGTACGGCAGGCCGCTCTGTCGCAGAATGATTACGGCGATGCACCATGCGATGATCGCTATCGGTAGCGTTTTGAGCAGTGCAACACTGAAGGCGAAGGTACCTAGCGTGAACAGTTTAACACGCGGATCCCAGCGCTGTAGTGGTGACTCCAGATGAGCAAAGCGGTCGATATCAAGTGGCATTGCTGATACTTCCACAACGGACATCAGTTGAGATCGTAAATTTGCCTATTGACGGGTGAGTGCTCACTTCGGGGTGTCCTCGTCAGCGCTTGTCGTCGATGGCTGTGCTGCATCAGTTGGCGCGATAACAATGGGCCGCTGTCCTGCCAGTGCATCGGGTTTGACCTTGGCGAGAAAGGCGGCGCAGGCACCGACGACCAAACCTTCCACGATCATCACCGGAATATGGGCACCCAGCGCAAGGCCAGCCACTACGGCAAATTCTTTGCCGGTGGTGAGCAGTGCCAGCGCCAGGATAATCCCTGAGCTAAAAATGCCGGTGGCACCCGCCAGTGCCCCAAACACCATTTCGTTTTTCTTAAAATGGAAGCGGTGGCGTAATTGCCACACTGCGTAGGCACAGAGACCGCCGCCGCCAAGCATCACACAGTTGACGCCGATTACGGTGATGCCGCCGTGACCAAACAGGATCGTTTGTAAAATAATACCGAGCATAATCGCGGGAAAGGCGCGCATCCCGAGCACGACGCCGACGAGTCCGTTGAGAATCAGGTGGACACTGCTAAAGCCAATCGGGACATGAATGAGTGAGGCGACAAAAAAGACCGAGGTGATCACCGATACCTTGGGGATATCGTCGAGATCGAGTTTTCGCAGGGTGTAGGCGGCCATGGCGACCGTGCCAACCCCACCGGCAACCAGGGTTGGCCATTCAAGAATCCCGTCAGAGATATGCATATATATTAGGTCTCAAGTGAGTAGCGGAAGCACAGGTATCGACGTATTGTGAGCAAGATTGAGGCTTCAATTAGCCGCAGCATCTTTGCGTGCCTTGAAATACATCGCGATGCCTAACAGGCCGAAGATGAAACCGATGCCACCGATGATATCGGCCAGGGATTTTTCAGCGCGCATCTCGGAAAGCTCTCGCATTAATGGCTTGATGGCCTTGCTGACGGCGCGTTGGACTTCGCTGCGCAGCGCGCTGTTATCGAGACTCACCGCAGTGACGGGTGTCAGTGGGCCATCAGGTTGCGCTGTTGTGCGCGCTGCTTTGGCAGGCAGGGCCGGGGCGATGGCGGCATCGGCCATGTTGGATGCCGGCTCATCCTGTAGTTCGTCTTTCAATAGAGTGTATTCGGTCTGGTGACCCATGCCTGCGTTGACGGTGATGCGCATATCACTCTGCTGGGGAATCGCAAAGCTGAATTGGCCATCGTTATCTGAGATACCACTTAATAACTCACTGTCTGATGCATCAAATACAGTGATCTCGCTATTCCTCGCTTTTTTGCCGTCGGTGAAATAGCCTTCAACAAAGATCTCGTTGCCTTCAATATAGGTAAACATATTGAGCTTGTGGGCGAAGGCAGTTGGAGTAATAAGTACAAAAATTGTCGTAATTGCAATGAGAAGGCTTCGGTTCAGGCGACAGCCATTGGGAATAATTGCTTTGTTTCTAATATGATATGCTCTCACTGACTGCGCTCCTGTATCGTGGTACAAATATTAGATATGTGGCACCGTAATGTCAATCGATGTGATGAAGTCGTTTGCTGGGTGCTGAGATATTGCATTTAGAGGGAATGGATATGGCTGAGTTGGTAAGATTTGGGGTTTCGATTGATAACAGTTTGCTGGACAAATTTGATGAACTGATCGCCCGTAAAGGGTACAAAAACCGCTCTGAGGCGATCCGCGATCTGATTCGTGACCACATGGTGGAACAGGAGTGGGCGGCGGATGCCGAGACAGTCGGCACTTTTACGATGGTCTACGATCACCACACCCGTGACCTCTCCTCGACATTGACTCACCTGCAACATTCCTTCACTGGTGAGATCTGTGCGGTGCTGCATGTCCATCTTGATCATAATAACTGCCTCGAAGTATTGGTGTTAAAGGGTAAGGCGCAATTGCTGCAAGCGCTTGCCGATAAGCTGGTCAGTGTGCGTGGCGTTAAACACGGCAAGCTGACCATGACAACGAGCGGTGAGGCGATGCCGACTGGGCCGGGTGACCATAGTCACTCACTTCCAGATGACGGGCATCATCACGGCCATACCCATGACTGAAATTTGCGACTCGATCCCAGGCTCCCATCGAGACCCTATGATCAGGGAAGAGGTGGCTACGTTGCAGACAGACCGATACTATTGATTGCTATGAATAAACGCGGCTAACAGCACCGCCGCATCGCGCACCGCTGTGGCGAATTCCCGCGTGGCCTTATCCGATGAGGCGAGTGCGTTAGCTTTGGTGATCAGTACGTTGAGTGAAAGCCCGGCATAGTCGGCGATCAGGCCGGTACCAATATTGCTATCAAAATCCACCACGTATTTTTCATTGATACCTAAAACAGCGACCTGGGTGATACGGTTGTCGGCATCGATACCGACGGAAAATTTGAGATTGCCGTGGCGATAACTTGTTTCACCCACATAGGCTGCAGCGACAATGGCTTTGCTCTGCTTGTCAGTGGCAAGGTAGTAGCTGTAGAGGTCGTCATCCAGTTTGACACCGTAGGTTTTTTCCGCCCACGCGACCGCCTTTTTACTGAGTGGCTGTTTACGTTTAGTGATCCTGGCTTCGGTGGGCAGCATGGCCTTGAGCGCGGCCTTGGTTTTTGTAAACGTTACCGTCGATCCGGCATGGCCCTTGTGGGCCTGTGCATTTTGGCTAATACCGAGGACGAGGCAAGCTGCCAGTACAGCGGTAAAGAGATACGACAGCGGATTACGAATATTCAGAGTCATGAGGCTTCCTTTACGAGAGAGTTAATTGGCTATTTTTCCGGCTTCATCAGCCACAGCTCCCACAATACCCTGAAAGTGATGAAGGCGAAGCAGAGCCCGACAGTAGTGCCCATTGCCACGGTCAGGTAAGCGAAACTGGAGGAAACAAAGCGCACCAGGTTGAGGCTGATGATATCTCCCCAGAGGCTGAGAAACAGCAGTGCGACGACGATAGTCTTGATTGACTCCGCCAGTTGCGTCAGACAGAGTAGACCGCCCATCGCCAACAGCAGTAATGAGAACGAAAGCAGATGAACGTGGGAAACCTGGGCCAGAATCTGCGGTGGCAGGGTATCATCGCCACTCATGCCCGCGCTATGATCCATTTCAGTGCCGTGATCCATGCCGGACATATCCATTTTGGAGTGATCCATCTCTTCCATGCTTATGTCATCTTCATCAGCAAAAGAAAACGCTTCCTCGACAAAGCCCTGTTCTGCAATGGCTGCCGCTTCGGTGTTGGAGAGGCGTTTGTCAGCATAGTGGTCGGCGATGGCTTGCGGATTCATGCCCACGGATAGCGCGGCGTTGAAGACTGCCGCCATATAACCGCTGCCGAGGATGATCACGAAACCCGTGATCAGGACTTTCCATGAGAGGGATAAGCGGGCAAAGTTGATTGTTGTATTCATGAATCATAAGGCCTTATGTGTGATGGGGACGTGACGAGGAGAGAGGGGAGCCGTCCCTCGTCACGCAACCGGTCAAACTTATTTCATATCGTGCGTTCTGACCCACAGCACGGCACCAATCTCGACCGGATAATCCTTACCCTCGTGTTTCATGGTGCGGTCATCTTTGTTCAGGGCAGCAAACGTCCACCATCCTGCCTTGGGCATGGCATAGGTAAAGACGCCGTTAGCATCGGCCTTGACCACCTGAGTTATCATCGGGTCGGCTTCAACGTCATGCCTGCCGTCCTGGCTGTAGTATTCCACCTCCACTTCCGTAAAGGGGACGGGCTTGCCCTTGATTTTGACCACGCCCTGAAAGACGTTGCCAGTATACAGGCCGTAAGGTCGAGTCAGTGGCATGATTTCGGTCTTGAGGCCAACCTCTTCATCCCAGCCCTCTTCCATGCCAAAAGCGTTGACGATGACCTTGGTATAGTGAATGATAAACGACTCTTCCGCTGGCTCCCAGTAGGGTTGTGGCTCGGTATAAAAGATGTGATCCCCTGGCCTTTTCAATTTATAGGTGGCTTTAAAGCCATCGAATGTATCGCCGTTAACATCCTTGAATTTACTCGCTTCTAGACGCTCTAACAGGTTGGTTGTTTTTCCGCTGGTGATGACGCCAAATTGAGCCGGTTTCATCATATTCATGCCTAACCCTTCAAAGGGATGCCAGAATATCAGGTCAAGATTGAGATTACGTGACTCGTCCTGTGTCACCATGTCATCGGAGGGGACAATCATCTGGAAATGAGCCTGGACTAAGCCAGCACTCAACATAGAAGCGCCGCCAAACAGACTTAATATCAGGGGTCTTACGATTGATTTTGTTGTCATCTTTAGAAAGCTCATCATTTAGTTTCCTCCAAATTAGAAATTTAACTGGCCACGCATGCCATACACAGTCACTCTACCCGCATCCGCTTCACCGCCAATATTTTCAATTACCTGAATATCGGCCGTCAGTGTGAAGTGATGCAGATACCCATACTTATAAAATAGTTCCATATGCCTCTCGTCCCCAGGGTTCGCGATAGCTGCTGCTGTCATGACCGCTGCATTGCTATTAAGGTTTACGCTGCCGTAAGCGATTCCGGCGCTGTCATGCTCTCGCCCCCAGCGCGCTCCTGCAACCAACCCACCCAAGCTCCAAGAGGATTCGACCGTATTTTCAATGATGCGATCGTCTTGCGCTGAATAACGTGCGAACAATCCAATGTTGCCGGGGATTGCCTGATCAAAACTTATTCCCCACGCGCTATTTTTGGTTTTTTCGCCATTGTTTACTCTTGTAAACTGAGTAATGACGTCGCCATTTGCATCGGTGCTGTCACGCGCGTCGGATAATGCATAGAGACGATAATTACCTTCATAACCGCCAAGATTTGGCATCACGTTGACTTGGCCAGCAAAATAGAGATTATTAAACACATCAGAAAACCCCGAGCCATTCGCATTTGCTGCAACTAATGTGAACCCCACTTCGTCCGAAAATGTATATTGCCCAACGATACCGGGCGCGTAATAATAATCGAGCTGGGCATATGATGTGTCTGCTGAGCGGGTAAATATAGCCGACATAAATTGATCCGTTTCATCGTTGGCGTACGCATTCTCGTCATAGTAGCCATGGACGTCGAGTTTACCTGTGGTGATAACTAAATCCCCTGCTAATAATTCAGCTTCGTAGTATGCTTGGGAAATAGAGAGCGCAATCACGTTAGTGCTGCCTTCGACGCTATTTGTTAGCTCGGTAAAAAAAGCATCATAGTTTGCACCAGAAAGTGCACCTATCACAGGGTCGACACCTTCGCCGTCACCGGCTTCGAATATGACCACTGCTTTACCTTGTTCGGTGAGCATTGCTTCTAGTCCAAGGTCTAGCGTGTATGATAGAGCGGTAGTATCCTGTTTGGCACCGTCGGTGCCTTGCAAAAACCAGGTAAGTCCACCTGTCATATTTATTCCCGATATGGCATGAGGGATGATGTGGACCTCATCGTGTCCTTCATTTGCATGCGTAATCTCGGGCGCGCCTAGATTGATTAAGCATGCAGCTACTACAGCGGCGTTTGTTTTATTGAAAGTCTTCATTATAGTAATCTTTAAAATGTATTGCTGTTGATTGTTTTTTTATTTAGCGATTAAATTACTGTTATTGCGATATCGTAGATTTCTAACGATCGATTGAGCAAAGTAACACGAGATTTAGAATAGTAACACTATCATATTGTGGTGTAAATTATTGTGTTACGATATTAGTGTGGTACTTATAATGTTGATATTCAGCCCAATGTAGTCATTTGCCAGTGTTGTAGTTAGGCAATTATAGAATAAATTACGCACTTTAAGATGATAGCAAGACAATTGATATGAGCGTTATAATCTATTTTCCCGTGCTTGTTTCACAAAGTATTTCTCTGCCTCAGGGCTTTCCCAGTCCATTCAGTAACACGCCTCATCCAGTTGCACAGCATGCAGCGCTTGATTTACAACAGCGACTGAGCCGTGCGCAGTTATGCCAACATGATTTCGATGCGCCGGGTAATGGCAAGATGTTCGGCGTACTGGTGGTGCGCGATGCCAGTGGTCAACTCGGTTACCTTGCGGCCTTTTCCGGGATGATTGGTGGCACGTGGAAAGTCCCTGGTTTTGTGCCGCCGGTGTTTGACTCGCAAGTATTGGATGCTTTTCTGCCGGCCGGTAACGCGCAACTCAAAGCGTATGCTGACCAGCTATCGGCGTTGCAAAATAGTGCAGTATTGGGGGAATTACTTGTTGAACTTGAGCAGCTCGCGCAACAGCGAGAGGTTGCGCTGGCTGCGCTGAAGGAAGTTCACCAGCGTCGTAAACGGGCGCGTCGTCAACAGCGTCAGCAGTTAGGCTCGACAGCCGCTGATGATGCGATATTGGTTAAGCTCTCTTTCGAGAGTCAGCAGGATAAACGTGAACTGCGTGCGCTGCAGACCGACTGGTGTGAAAGACTGGCTGTTGTGGAAGCACAGTCAGCGCCAACCCTTCAACAAATTAGCGAACTTAAGCGGACGCGTACTCGACTTTCGAACAAGCTGCATCGTCGAGTTTTTAAGGCCTATATATTGGTTAACCGCTTCGGTGAACATAAAGTGATAGCTGATCTGTTTGAGCGAGGGCTGCCGCCGGGTGGCAGTGGTGATTGTGCGGCACCGAAGCTGCTTCAATATGCACATCAACAGGGTTTGATGCCATTGGCGCTGGCCGAATTCTGGTGGGGTGCGCCGCCTCAAGCGGGTGTCCGTCATCATGGGCATTATTATCCGGCTTGTCGAGGCAAGTGTCATCCCATCTTGCCGTTTATGCTGAAAGGGATTGAGGTGCAGCCGCGCCGGATTGCAGGCCACGATTTTAATGATAGCGGTGCGCCTGAGGTCGTTTATGAAGATGATGAGCTGCTGGTGGTCAATAAGCCGAGTGGTCTGCTCTCCGTGCCAGGTAAAGAAACGACTGATTCAGTGCAGACGCGTTTACAACATCGCTACCCGACTGCCACGGGGCTATTACTGGTGCACCGACTCGATATGTCCACTTCCGGCCTGTTGTTGGTGGCAAAAAATCGTTCGGCACATAAGGCACTACAGCGGCAGTTTTTGCAACGCACCATTGAAAAACGCTACGTCGCGGTACTATCAAAACGGTTGCCTGTATTATCCGCGCATGATGCTGCGACGGGTGGCGCTGGCACCATCGAGCAGGGCATTATCGAACTGCCATTGTGGGTGGATATTGATGACAGGCCGCGTCAGCTCGTCTGCTTTATACACGGTAAGCCGTCCGTAACACGTTGGCAGGTGATTGCGCGTACCAAGGCGACGACACGGGTCTACTTTTACCCGCATACCGGACGTACCCATCAACTGCGACTGCACGCTGCCCATCCGAAGGGCCTTAACGCCCCTATTCTTGGCGATGAACTTTATGGTGAACCGGTTGAGCGATTGCTATTGCATGCAGAAAAGCTCAGCTTCGACCACCCTGTGACGAAAAGGCGCATAGACATTACAGTACCAGCACCATTTTGAATTCAATGAAGACAGGCCTGGCCGGTATTATTGGTTACTGGCTGCTTGTCTGTTTACCCGAAAATTGATGACTGTATTATGCCGCTGGCTATTTACCAAAATCGGTAATGTACATGCAGCGCTGTCTGCCTTATGCTGGATCACTGTGATTTAAACAGTGAAAATTCAATAGGGGTTAAGTGACATGGCAGATAGCGACTTATTTACCGCGGTACAACTCGGGCCTTACACATTATCAAACCGTGTGGTGATGGCACCTTTGACGCGTAATCGTGCTACCGATAAAAATGTGCCGCAGGCGATGAACGTGCGTTACTACGCGCAACGCGCTAGTGCAGGTTTGATCATCACGGAAGCGACACAAATTTCGCCGCAGGGCGTGGGTTACCCGCTGACCCCCGGTATTCATAACGATGAGCAGGTGGCCGGGTGGCGAAACATCACCGATGCTGTGCATGATAAAGGGGGCCGCATCTTTAATCAGTTATGGCATGTGGGGCGTGTTTCGCATCCATCATTACAGATCGACAGTGCGCTGCCGGTAGCTCCGTCTGCGATTAAACCGGCAGGTGATGCTTTTACCTATAGTGGACTGCAACCCTTTGTTGAACCGCGTGCGTTAGACACTGAAGAGATCGCTGCGATTGTCAGTGATTACCAGGAGGCCGCGTTAAAAGCTTTGGCGGCAGGGTTTGATGGCGTTGAGGTGCACGCGGCCAACGGTTATTTGATCGATCAGTTTTTACGTGATGGCAGCAATCAACGCAGTGATGAATATGGCGGCTCGTATGAAAATCGTACGCGCTTTTTACTCGAAGTGCTGGATGCAGTGATTGAGGTGTGGGGCAGTGATCGCGTGGGCGTGCGGTTATCGCCGTTGAATCCCTTTAATGATATACATGACTCCAATCCGGAGGCGCTATTTAGCTATGTGGTGCAACAGTTGAACTCACGCAAATTAGCCTATCTACATGTGGTAGAGGGCGCGATACAGGCTGATGTCGATTCGAATACGGCCTTTGATATGGCGATATTACGTCGCCAGTTCGACGGGCTTTATATCGCGAATGGTGGTTACACTAAACAGCGTGCTAATGACGCGCTAGAAACTGATCGCGCAGACTTGATCTCGTTTGGCGCACTGTATGTTGCCAATCCCGATCTGGTGGCGCGCTTTAAGCAAGATGCTGGATTAAATCAGGGAGATCCGGCCACTTATTATGGCGGCGATGAGGCGGGTTATACAGATTACCCTTTTTTAGAATGATCGTCAGAATTAACACTGCGACAGGCGTCAAGCTGTCGCAGTGTCTCTGTTAATCCCTGTTTTTCCAGTAGCTCCATATTAGTTTGAGGAATGCTTGTGACATTGGGATGTGTGGCACGTGCCTGCGTGATGTGTTCCTCAAGGATCAGATGAAACATCGGGTAGAGTGAGCGATTGGTGAAGTTACGCACATCATCGGCATTGAGGTCGGCAAATTGATATGTCGGATGGAAACTAGCAACCTGAATAATCCCTTCGAGCTGTAGTTGCTCGATTACGGCATCGACGACATTCAGGAACTCATTGTAATCACCAAAATCGGCAAAGCAGTGGGGGGTAATCAGGAGGGTGGTCGCCCGCGCGGTGTCATTGGCATCGCCATCGCGGAGTTGCAGCAATGCCGGTATTAAATCATCTGCGACAGCCTGTGGCGTGTTGGCCTCAGATACGACGTAGTTTATCGTCTCTTGCTGGAATGGCTGATGGGCGAAAGGGCAGAAGTTATGGCGCAGTACGATCTGTTTGAGCCAGCGGCGAGTTTCATCGATCACTCGAGTGATGAGTGCCATATCATGAGGCATCGGTGAGCTCCGCTCGGTCGCCGACATGAATCAATCCATCCTGAATGACTCGGCAGCAGACCCCGCCACGCCACTCTTTTGCGAGGGCCTCAAACAGGTCATTGTGGGCCGCTTGCATACGATTGCACGGGTCGGTTTCGCGCGTAATCAAGAGTTGCATCGTGCCTATTTGGAGCTGTCGTCCCATGGATTCATGCAGATCAAGGCCCGCAATGTAGAGGTTGGCGCGTCGAGTCAGCCACGACAGATCAGTGGCGATCTCCTGGCAAGCAGCGTCCCAACCTTCACGTGTTAACACAGTAACCTGTCGATCGCCCGGCTTGCCACGGAAGTCCTGTGCTACGCCATGCGTCATAGTTACGTTAGCGTGCGTTAACGCATGCATGGGGCCACGTTTGTGCGCTCTGACAGCCATTCCTAACAAAGTACCCATGAAAAATATGCCTTTAGCTCAATCAATCTTAAAAGATACTGGTTTAATGCAATTATTACAAAGCCTCAATCTGTTCAAGTGTAGGAAATATAATGGTATTTGTCGATAATACACGTTGACAATAAAGTGATACGGTATATAATTTCAAGCAGTTTGAAAGTTCGTCTTACATTTATGCACACCATTTCGAAGTCCTGTATTAGTTCTCGTCCTGTTTACATAAGTAATAGCAACACTTCTCAACAAATGGCCTTCTCAATTGAGATGGCTGAAATTACTAAAAATATTGAATAGGAAATAACTATGTCTACAACTACCGGTACCGTTAAATGGTTCAACGAATCTAAAGGTTTTGGTTTCATCGAGCAGGAATCTGGTCCAGATGTATTTGCTCACTTCAGCGCAATCTCAGGCGACGGTTTCAAGACCCTTGCTGAAGGCCAGAAAGTTGAGTTTACAGTGACTCAGGGTCAGAAAGGTCCTCAGGCTGAAAACATCGTAGCGGTCTAATTATTAGTATCGCACTGGCCTGCTTGCAGGTCAGTCTCTACCCCCGCTCTTAATACTTTTTAAGAGAAGGGGTGAGAATAAAAGGGTGAGGTCTTGCGATCTTGCCCTTTTTTATTGGTTAGCGCTGCTGATCAACGTCAACGGAGAAATGTCATTTTGAGCCAGCCCAATCACGAAACAGCCTTTTCATCGCTTCAGCTTCAGCCCGCTTTAATCGACAACCTTGTGTCGCTTGATTATCTTGAGATGACACCGATTCAGGCGAAGAGCCTGCCTCATATTCTGGCCGGTGAAGATGTGATTGGGCAGGGGAAAACCGGCTCCGGAAAAACGGCCGCATTTAGTTTGGGATTGCTTGAAAAACTGAATGTAAAGTCTCTTCAGGTGCAGGCGCTTGTGCTCTGCCCAACGCGAGAGCTGGCAGACCAGGTCGCCAAAGAGATTCGTAGACTGGCGCGGACCATCCAAAATATTAAGGTGTTAACGCTCTGTGGAGGCATGCCGTTTAGCATGCAGACAGGTTCAATGGCGCACGGTGCTCACATCATTGTGGGCACGCCGGGGCGTGTTGAAGAGCATGTGCGCAGAGGTACGCTTAAACTGGATGGTTTGAAAACGCTGGTGCTTGATGAGGCGGACCGGATGCTCGACATGGGGTTTCAACCTGCACTGGACGCGATTGTTGAATGTGCCCCTAAACAGCGTCAAACCCTGTTGTTTAGTGCGACTTACCAGAATGAGATTAAGACTATCGCTAAGCGGATTATGAATAAGCCGATGGTGGTGCAGGTGGATGCGACACATGATAGTGCCAGCATTCAGCAGCATCTGTACAAGGTCAATGATGGCGCCTCACGTTTCACTGCGTTACGTCTGCTACTGTTGCAACATCGTCCTGATAGCACGTTAGTCTTTTGCAATACTAAAAAAGAGACACAGGAGGTTGCCGAGGCGCTGGACGCACTGGGTTTTAGTGCGCTTGCACTGCATGGTGATCTTGAGCAGAAAGAACGTGATCGAATTCTGGTGCGCTTTTCCAATAAGAGTGTTTCAGTGCTGGTTGCGACCGACGTCGCTGCTCGCGGTTTAGATATCGATGCGCTGGATGCCGTCATCAACTACAACGTTGCGAATGATTTAGAGGTACATATTCACCGTGTCGGCCGTACGGGACGCGCGGGAAGCAGCGGCATCGCATGCACTTTATATAGCGAAAAAGAGCAATTTAAAATTGAGCGACTTGAAGCCTACTTAAATCATTCGATTGATGCCGCCGCGCTACCACCGCTAAGCCTTCTGGATAAACCGATTTATCAGCCGCCGATGGCGACATTACAGATTGGTGGCGGTAAAAAACAGAAGGTGAGGGCCGGCGATATTCTCGGCGCACTCACGGGTAAAGATGGCATTACTGGTGAGCAGGTTGGCAAGATTCAGATTTTTGATAACTGGGCTTATGTGGCCGTGAGTCGGGAATCCGCTAACCATGCACTGAATAAATTAACCGCAGGAAAACTGAAAGGCCGTTCGTTTCGTGTCTGGTTGATGTAAAGTTTGTATGATTGAACCGCTGCGAATACGGTGTGAAAAAGCGCATTTATTCATTGACGTCAGCCAGTTCTGGTAGCTGCTTAAAACAGTCGAGCGCCTCGGGATTGGCGATGGCACTGAGATTGGGCACGGGTTCGTTGTGGATGACATTGCGTACCGCCAGCTCAACAATTTTACCGCTGCGGGTGCGCGGGATATCGTTGACGGCAATCACCTTGTCTGGCACATGACGCGGTGTGGTGTTGTCGCGAATGCGCTGTTTGAGCTGTGCGATCAACGTGCCATCAAGTACAACGCCCGTTTTTAATTTCACGAACAGGATGATGCGCACATCATTGTTCCAGCGTTGCCCGACGGCGATGCTCTCTGCAATCTCGGGCTGTTGTTCCACCTGTCGGTAGATCTCAGCGGTGCCAATACGCACCCCGCCGGGGTTGAGCAGCGCATCGGAGCGGCCATGAATGATCAGGCCGTCGTGATGGGTCAATTCAGCGTAGTCGCCATGCGTCCATACATTCGAAAAGCGTTCGAAATAGGCGGCGTGATATTTGCTGTTGTCTGTGTCGCCCCAAAAGTAGAGTGGCATCGATGGGGCCGGGGCGGTGCAGACCAGTTCGCCTTTTTGGTTGTGGAGTGCATGCCCCGCGTCATCAAACACTTTGACCTTCATGCCGAGCCCGCGGCACTGCAGTTCGCCGCGATAGATCGGCAGTAGCGGGTTGCCGAGTGCAAAACAGGAGACGATGTCGGTGCCACCCGAGATGGATGAAAGTTGCAGGTCTTGTTTGATTTCACGATAGATGTAGTCGTAGGATTCTGGCGCGAGTGGTGAACCGGTGGAGAGTATCGTGCGTAATGTATCCAGTCGATGGTTGCGTTTTGGTTTGATGTCTTCTTTTTCAAGCGCAGAGAAATATTTTGCACTGGCACCGAAAATAGTGATCCCTTCCCGTTCTGCGGTTTCAAATAAAATATCTGGGCTGGGGTGAAAAGGGGAGCCGTCATAGAGTAGCAGCGTGGCACCGGTGGCGAGCGCACTGACCTGCCAGTTCCACATCATCCAGCCGCAGGTCGTAAAGTAGAAGAGCACATCGTCAGCTTTAAGATCAGTATGCAATACCAGCTCTTTAAGGTGTTGCAGCAAGGTACCGCCAGCACCGTGAACGATACACTTTGGTTTACCGGTGGTGCCGGATGAATAGAGAATATAAAGTGGGTGGTCAAACGGCAGTGGCACAAAGTCGATAGTTTCACTGTCGCTATTGGTAGCACCCATGTAGTCACCATAGTGCACTGCATTTACTATTGGCGTGAGATCCGGGTGTTGGTTGAGATAGGGAATGACGACTATCTGTTGAATGGAAGTGATGCGTTGCGTCATCTGTGCCACGCGTGTCAGTGAGTCGTGCTGCTTGCCCTTGAACCAGTACCCATCGCAGCAGAAGAGTAGTTTGGGCTCGATCTGTTCAAAGCGTTCGACCACGCCCTCAATACCAAAGTCGGGTGAACATGACGACCAGATCGCCCCAAGGCTGGAGGTGGCGAGCATCGCAACCACCGCTTCGGGTCGATTGGCAATGAAGCCGGCCACTCTGTCACCGCTGCCAATCCCGCTGTTACGCATGGCGGCGGCTACTTTGGCAACGGAATTGTAGAGTTCGCCGTAACTGAGTTCGCAACGCTGTTTATCTTCACCGTGAAAGATCAGTGCGGGTTTGTTGCGCAGTTCCCCCTTGCCATGGCGTAACAGGTTTTCGGCAAAATTGAGCTGTGCGCCCGCGAACCACTTGGCCCCGGGCATCTTGTTAGCATCGCAGAGTACGCTATCCCACGGTCGGCTCGCCTTGATGTGAGTGAAGCGCCAGACTGCTGGCCAGAATTGTTCAGGGGTATCAACTGACCATTGATACAGTGCTGCATAATCATCAACATCAATCCCATACTCATCGCGCACAGCCTGGATGAAGTGGGTCAGGTTTGCCGCCGCGATGCGTTGCGCTGAAGGCTTCCAGATCGGTTGGGTGTCGATGGGCATGAATGGCAGGGTGTGGGTTACTTCTGCCCCATGCGCAGCGCACCGTCGAGCCGAATGGTTGAGCCGTTTAACATCGGGTTTTCAACGATGTGCTGCACCAGTGCGGCAAACTCATCGGGGTGGCCAAGACGTTTGGGGTAGGGGGTGTTGGCGGCGAGTGCCGCGCGCGCTTCCTGTGGCAGTTGGTCGAACATCGGTGTTTCAAAAATCCCCGGTGCGATCGACATCACGCGGACGCCGAGGCGTGCAAACTCACGCGCCAGCGGCAGTGTCATGCTGGCAATGCCACCCTTGGACGCGGCATAGGCCGCCTGGCCGATCTGCCCCTCAAAGGCGGCGATCGACGCGGTATTGATCAGCACACCGCGTTCTCCATCCTTGCCTGCGGGGGTGTTGTGCTGCATCAGATTGACGGCGGCGCGACAGACGTTAAAACTACCGTTGAGATTGATGTCGATGACTCGCTGGAACTCTGTGTTGCTGATCAGGCCATCACGTGCCAGCACGCGTTGGCTCGGTGCGATACCAGCGCAGTTGACGACCAGCTGGATCTCGCCCATCAGTGCGTGTGCTTGCTTCAATGCGGCATCAACCGCAGGTTCGGAGATGACATCGGTGGCGATAAAATGTGCATGTTCGCCGAACAGCGTGAGCTCATCGGCGCAGTGCTCGGAGTCAAGGTCAAGCATCGTCACGGTGCCTCCGGCGGCGATGATGCGTTGTGTCACCGCCAGTCCAAGCCCAGAGGCACCACCCGTTACGATTGCGTTAAGCCGTTTAAATTTCATCGCCTGTCCACATCTGTTCGCTGATGTTTATAGATAACAGTTTTGCGCTGTGATTAATAGAATTTACCTACTTTGCTGTTGTTACTACGGTTGAGTTGCTGGCAGATCATATTGCCGGTCTCACTCAATGCGCGTAGGTCGACGCCGGTTTCGATGCCCATTCCCTCAAGCATGTAGATAACATCTTCGGTGGCCACGTTACCGCTACTGCCATTAGCGTAAGGGCAGCCACCGAGGCCTGCGACTGAGGCGTCGATTGTGTTAATGCCAAGTTCAAGGCAGGCGAAGATGTTGGCCAGCGCCTGGCCGCGGGTATCGTGGAAATGGATCGCGAGCTGTTCAATGGGCACCTGTTTACTGACGGCCTGAATGAGGCGTTGTGCCTGCAGGGGTGTGCCGACGCCGATGGTGTCGCCCAATGAAACTTCGTAACAGCCGAGTTCGATCAGATGACGGGCGAGGGTCGCCACTTTCATCGGTTTGATTTTCCCTTCGTAAGGGCACCCCATCACACAGGAGAGGTAACCGCGTACTTCGATCCCCGCCGCTTGTGCCAGTGCCATGACAGGCGCAAATCGCGCAAACGATTTCTCGATTGAACAGTTAAGATTTTTCTGATTGAAGCTTTCGCTGGCGGCGACAAAAACCGCAATGCTTTTTGCACCTGCGGCTAGCGCGCGTTGCATCCCCTGTTCATTGGGTACCAGTACCGGATAGCGCACATCAGGGTGTCGGTTGATTTTTTCGATAACGACTTCGGCATCGGCGAGTTGCGGTACCCACTGCGGATTGACCATGCTAGTGCATTCAATCACCGGCAGGCCGCAGGTGGAAAGGCGGTCGATGAAGTTGACCTTTTGATCAGTTTCCAGAAGTTGCTTTTCATTCTGAAGCCCATCACGAGGCCCCACTTCTACGATGGTGACCTTTGATGGCAGGCTGTTGATGCTTTGCAGTGATTTCATGGTGGCAGTTCAATTAATCTCTGTTGACCCATGCAGGGGGGCGTTTTTCGAAAAAAGCGTTCATGCCCTCCTGACCCTCATTAGATGCACGCAGTTGTGCGATCAGCCGTGCTGAAGATTCATCATCCACATGCGGGCTTAATGAACGGATGAGACACTTGCAGGCCTGAATGGAAAGGGGGCCAGCCTTGAGTAATTTTTCGGTGGCGATGGTGACCGCCTCATCGAGTGATTCATGATCAGCGACCTGATGTATGAGCCCTATTTTTTTAGCTAGTTTGGATGAAAAACGTTCGGCAGATAGAAACAGATGGCGTGTCTGGCGTTCGCCGATGGCTTTAATGATGTAGGGCGCGATCACCGCCGGCACGAGTCCAAAGCGCACTTCACTAAACGAAAACTCGGCGGAGCGTACTGCAATGGCAGTATCGCAGCAGGCAATTAATCCAAGTGCGCCGCCAAAGGCGCTGCCATTGACGCGTGCCACGGTGGGTTTGTTATATTCGTAGAGGGTACGCATTAATTTCGCCAGTGCTTCCGAGTCCTTTTGATTGGTGGCTTCGTCACGTTGCGCCGCTGCTTTCATCCATGTGAGGTCTGCACCACTGGAAAAACTCTCTCCGCTGCCCGTTAACACCAGGATGCGTACGTTATCATCCTGTGCTATCTCACTGAGTTTCTGACGCAACGCCGCGATTACTTCATCGTTAAAGGCGTTGTGCGTCGCGGGATTATTGAGTGCTAAGGTACAGACACCACGCGCGTCAGTTGCTACCGTGAGTCGTTCAGTTTGGGTCATACATGATCTCCAGTGTGTCGCCTTAGTTTGTCGAGTGCCCGCTACATCCTGAAGATGCCGTACCCGGTCTTTTTAATCGGCGCATTCATCGCGGCAGCAATGCCCTGACCGATCAGGTCACGTGTCTGTAATGGATCGATGATGCCATCATCCCACAGTCGTGCAGTGGCGTGATAGGGGTGGCTCTGGCGATCGAATTGTTCACGGGTTTCATTCTCAAAGGCCTCTTCTTCTTTTTGGCTCAGCTGTTTTCCTGCTTTGGCAAGGCTCTCTTTTTTGATCGTGCTTAACAGGTGCGCGGCGGTTTCTCCACCCATTACGGCGATGCGCGCATTGGGCCACATCCACAGTTGTCGCGGGCTGTAGGCACGGCCACACATGGCGTAGTTACCGGCACCATAGGAGCCGCCAATAATGACGGTGAATTTAGGCACCTGACTACAGGCCACTGCGTTGACCATCTTGGCACCATGTTTGGCAATGCCCTCATGTTCATATTTTTTACCGACCATAAATCCTGCAATGTTTTGTAAAAATAGCAGTGGGATACCTCGTTGATTACAGAGTTGAATAAAGTGCGTCCCTTTGAGCGCCGAGTCGGAAAAGAGGATGCCGTTGTTGGCGATGATGCCAACGGGATAACCCTGTATATGAGAAAAGCCACACACCAGTGTCTGGCCAAAGAGTTTTTTAAACTCATGAAATTCAGAACCATCGACGATCCGTGCAATCACTTCACGCACATCATACTGTTTGCGTGTATCAAAGGGCACGATGCCGTAAAGCTCTTCGGCAGGGTAGCGAGGCTCACTCACTGTTTTACGCTCAATGACGCCCTGTTTCTGGAAGTTGAGATTGGCAACGATATCGCGTGCGATGCGCAGTGCATCGGCATCGTCTTCGGCCATGTGGTCAGCGACCCCTGAAATACGACTATGCACTTCTGCACCGCCGAGTGCTTCTGAGTCTACCACTTCCCCCGTTGCTGCTTTCACGAGTGGCGGACCACCCAGAAAGATGGTGCCCTGTGATTTTACGATGACACATTCATCGGCCATCGCCGGCACGTAGGCGCCGCCAGCCGTGCATGAGCCCATCACGACTGCAATCTGCGGAATACCCTGCGCAGAGAGCCTTGCCTGGTTATAAAAGACCCGGCCAAAGTTATCGCGATCAGGAAAGACCTCATCCTGCATCGGTAGAAAGGCGCCACCGGAGTCGACCAGATAAATGCAGGGGAGGCGGTTTTGCTCGGCTATTTCCTGCGCGCGCAGGTGTTTTTTCGCCGTGATGGGGTAGTAGGTGCCGCCTTTGACGGTCGCATCGTTGGCAATGATGATCATCTCCTGGCCATGCACAATACCGATACCGGTGATGATGCCGGCGCTCGGCACATTGTCGCCATACATATGGTTAGCCGCCAGTGCTGAGAACTCCATGAAAGGGCACCCTTCATCAATCAGCAGATTGATGCGATCCCTGACCAGGAGTTTGCCGCGTTGCAAATGTTTATCGCGTGCTTTGTTGGAACCGCCAATTTTGACATCGCGTAACCGCTCATTGAGGTCATTGACCTGCAACTGCATATGGCCACTGTTGTCGATGAACGCGTCGCTGCGCGTGTCGACCTTACTTTCAATAATTGTCATGATTTCAGTTCCGTGATCTCTTTTATGCTATTTTTTAAGGGTATTATTAACGTTTTCAATATGCGCTTTAACGATAAATAGTACTAGTCTATTATTTCAATTGCGATCGCGGTCGCTTCACCGCCGCCGATGCAGAGTGAGGCGATACCACGCTTGCCGCCGCGTGCGCGCAATGCATGCAGCAGCGTGACAATAATACGTGCGCCTGAGGCTCCGATGGGATGTCCGAGAGCGCAGGCACCACCGTTGACGTTGACCTTTTTATGATCGAGTTTTAGCTCATGCATCGCGCCCATCGTGACCGCCGCGAAGGCCTCATTGATCTCGTAGAGATCGACATCGTCATCACTCCAGCCACTTTTCAGGTAGAGTTTTTTAATCGCATCAATCGGTGCCAGTGTAAACGCTTCCGGTAACATTGCATGGCTACTATGGGCAACGACGCGGGCGATAGGTTTAATATTACGTTGTTTAGCCTCAGCCGCAGACATCAATAAGAGGGCGGCGGCACCATCCGACAGTGACGATGAGTTTGCCGCCGTAATGACGCCATCTTTTTTGAATGCAGGTTTTAGTGTCGGGATTTTGTCGGGTTTGCAGCGTGCAGGGGTTTCGTCGCGATCGATCTGTTGTTCACCCTGACGGGTTTTGATGGTGACGGGGGTGATTTCATCATTGAAGGCACCACTGTCGCAGGCGGCGACCGCACGGCGGACTGATTCATTGGCAAAGGCATCCAGTTGCTCACGACTAAAATTAAAGTGTTCAGCACAGTCTTCAGCAAACATACCCATCGCCACACCATCGGCGGCGTTTTGTAAGCCATCGAAAAGCATGTGGTCGAGTAATTCGACGTGGCCAAAGCGCGCCCCCTGACGTACCTGGGGTGAGAGATAGGGCGCACGACTCATCGATTCCATGCCACCGGCAATCACAACATTGGCAGAGCCGGCGGTAATTGCATCGGCTGCAAGCATCACAGTTTTCATCCCAGAGCCGCAAACTTTGTTGATGGTAGTACAAGGGGTGTCGGTTGAAAGACTGGCCAGTAGTGCTGCCTGCCGTGCCGGTGCTTGTCCCAAACCCGCAGAGAGCACGCAACCCATGAGTACTTCATCGATGGCATCTGCACTGAGGCCACTGGTTGATAGTACTGCGCTGATGGCTGCAGCGCCCAGTTGAGGTGTAGACGTGTCTGAAAATTGACCAAGAAAAGCCCCGATGGCGGTTCGCTGGGCGGCGACGATCACGATCTCGGGTGCTTGCATGGCATTTCTCCTTGACACAAATTTAGCATGAGATTCATTTCATCACAGGAAATCAACAGCTTAAGGATTCTGTGTGAGCGATTAATGATAGTCGACATTGTTTCTGATAAATAGTGCATCTCCACCATAAAGATGCAAATGCAGTGCCATCTTCAGCGCAAAAATGTCATAAGTAGGCATCAGACAAAATAACCAAGAAATACAGGCGTGGCTTTAGTGGTCGTAGAGTCATTGTGGTAGTCGTATTGAGTGTAACGATAGTGCTCAGGTTTGTAACGCTACAGATGATAGTGCCGTCAGGGGGAAAGGAATGAACTGTCACGTCTGTAAGTGAGTTATCAACATGAATGCCAAATAATTTTTAGCGAGTGGCGGATCAATCTTATTGGTCTCTAGGGTGTTTAAAAATGTGACTGTTGATTTTGTTAAGATTGGCCGTTACTTTGTGAGTGATTATGAAGTAAGAAGGTATCATTGCTAAACTGTGTACTGTGTAAGGTTGGCGTTGATTATCTATTGTGTTTAGTAACATCAAAACCTGTTCCCCTGCTTGCTGGTATGGATAAATAGAAAAGCTCGAGAAGGGGCGCTTTTACTGTCATCATATACTGGGCTGCTTTTCATAGAGTATGCAGCTATTTTTTGCTGAATACATGATTAAACGGGTCAATTAAAAAAGGAGTTTAATAATGGTAGACCCTGTGAATGGTCGGTGTTTAGGAGAGCCGACGGAACCGACAAATATTGTGATCTTTGGTGCTGGCGGTGATTTAACCAAGCGCAAGTTGATTCCATCACTAATAAAAATGTTGCGTTGCGGGCTGTTACATCCTGAGAGTCGTATTATCGGTGTGCTAAAAAGTCGGACACATGAAGCCTGGTTAGAATCGCTTTATCAGGGCGTTTGTACTTATGCGCCTGAACTTAATATGGATAAAGCGCAGTGGACGACCTTCAGTGCGATGTGCAAAATGGTAGCCGGTGACCTGGGGGAAGATAAGACCTACTCCGAGCTGGGGGCAGCACTGGAAACCATGGATGGTCATTGCAATGCGATGTTCTACTGTGCGGTACCGCCAGACTGGTATGCCATGGTGGCCACAGGGTTAAAGCAAGCGGGCCTCTCTGATCAAAAAACCGGATTTCGTCGTGTCGTGATTGAAAAGCCTTTCGGGATGGACCTGGAGAGTTCAAAAAAACTTAATCGTGAATTGCAGGTCTCGCTTGATGAAGCGCAAATCTACCGCATAGATCACTACCTCGGCAAGGAGAGTGTGCAGAATTTGTTGGTCTATCGATTTTCTAATAGTATCCTCGAACCGTTGTGGAATCGAAACTTTATTGATCATATTCAAATCTCCGCGGCGGAGTCGATCGGCATCGAGTATCGTGCCAACTATTATGAAAAGTCCGGTGCGCTGAGAGACATGATCCAAAGCCATTTGATGCAGGTAATGACACTGGTTGCGATGGAGCCCCCGGTGGAATTTACCGCGGATGCGGTACGGGATGAAAAGATTAAAGTGTTGCGCGCGGTACGTCCCATCGAAGCCGGGGATGTTAAAAAGCAGACCGTGGCTGCGCAGTACGGCGCAGGCAATATCGATGGTGAGCCGGTCAAGTCTTACGTTGGAGAAGAGGATGTGTCTCCGGAATCGGCCACCGAGACCTTTGCCGCGGCGCGTTTTTATATCGATAACTGGCGCTGGCAGGGGGTACCGTTTGTGTTGTGGACGGGTAAACGCCTGCCCGGACGTGTCTCTGAGATCGTGATCCGTTTTCGTAAACCGCCATTTAATCTGTTTGACTCACAGGGCAATCCGCCGCTGGCGAATGCGCTGGTATTTCGTGTGCACCCAGATGAGGGCATTGCGCTTCGCATGAATGCAAAACTGCCGGGGCTGACTACAGAGCTTAAGCGGAGTGTGATGCGTGCACCGTACGCGGAAGATGAAGGCGATATCTCGGATGCCTATGAGGTACTGCTGCACGATGTGTTGAGCGGTGATGCGACGCTGTTTTCACGGGCGGATGAAGTGGAGGAATCGTGGAAAATTATCGATCCTATTTTAAAGGCGTGGGAAAACAAGCTTTCGATCAATCGCTATCAGGCGGGGAGCTGGGATATCGAAGGGATGGATGAGTTGCTCGAAGGCTGTGAACTTGGCTGGCATAAGCCAAGCTACTGATATGCACCACTGGGCAATCCATCCTTCGCTTGAGAGCGCAGCTAAGGCGGCGGCTGACTTTATTGCGCAGCAGATTGCCGCGAGTATTGAAGCGCGTGGCGTCTGTCATATGATTGTGCCGGGCGGCAATACCCCCGCGGGTTGTTTTGCGGCACTGGCTGAAAAACCACTACCGTGGGATCGGCTGCACTGTTATCCCGGCGATGAACGCTGTTATCCAGTCGGGCACCGTGAGCGTAATGATGTGATGATTCGACAACATCTGCTGTCGCGACTTGCCTCAATTCATTTTCACCCCATGCCGGCGGAACAGGGTGCAGAGCAGGCGGCGCTTGCTTACCGTCAAACGATTGAGTCGGTTGATGTTTTTGATATCGCCTTTCTTGGCATGGGCGAAGATGGTCACACGGCCAGCCTGTTTCCCGGCAACGCAGCGTTGCAGGAGACAGCATCAGTGGTGGCGGTGCATGATTCACCCAAGCCGCCTGCCGATCGTATCAGTATGAGTCTGTCGACGTTACGTCATACGCGTCTTCGTGTTGTGCTTGCGGCAGGGGCTTCGAAGGCAGAGATCATGGCGCGCATCCGTGCAGACGAACCACTCCCGGTGAATCAGGTGGGAGATATTCACTGGTTTGTCGATGAGGCATCTGTATCAAAAACGGATGGGTAAGGGTTGTTGAAACTGAATATAGATCAATATTCAGTTGTTAAAAAAACAGAGGCATACAAAATAGATTTGCTAGTAAAGAAGTTTTTTGTTGATGTTGATGTTGATTAGGAGTATGGATGATGAAAATGCAGGAAATACGAGAATTAGCGAAGGTGATTGGGGTTAAAACTGGGCGTTTGAATAAACTGAATCTGATTCACGCTATTCAATTGAGCGAGGGTAATTTCAATTGTTACGCCTCAGCGCAAGGGGGTGTATGTGATCAACCACTATGCAAGTGGCGTGATGACTGTTTTACCGCAGCGAAAAAGCTGCATAATTAATCTGTCGTTTGGGCGCGGTCAGCCATCGCCTGTTGATACAGTTCGCGATAGTGTTTGGCACTACGCTGCCAGGAAAAGTCTCCTTTCATCGCAGTGAGTTGCAACTGCCGCCACGCTTTTGGCCGTTTATAGAGTGTCAGCGCTTGTTTGAGTGTGGCAACTAATGCCGTAGCACTTTGCGCGGGTACGACGAAACCGTTGGCGGTCGCGTTGGTGAGGTTGCGCTTGTTGGCTGCGACGACGGTATCGGCAAGCCCACCCACGTTTCTAACGATCGGTAACGTACCGTAACGTAGGCTGTACAGCTGGTTTAGCCCACATGGCTCGAAGGCCGATGGCATCATGAATAGGTCGCTGCCCCCCTCGATTTGATGCGATAAAGGTTCATTGTAACCGACGATGACCTTGATCCGCTCCGGGTACTGTTGCGACCACTTCATCAGTTCCATTTCGTAGTGCATGTCGCCGGTACCTAAAATGATTAGCTGCAGTGGCATCGCCATGATTTTTTCCATCGCTTGCAGAATGATATCCAGCCCTTTCTGTTCCACCATCCGGCTGATCATGCCGACAAGCGGAATTTTTGCATCGATAGGTAGCTCGAACTGTTTTTGCAGGGCTGTTTTATTTGCGCGCTTTTGATCCAGCGTAGTGACACCGTAATGGGCGGCAAGGTGTGGGTCTGTTGCTGGGTTCCACACGGTGTGATCGATACCGTTGAGGATGCCGCATAGCCGATCTTGTCGGTGTTGCAGCAAACCGCTTAGGCCATTGCCCAATTCGGGTTGCAGGATCTCATCGGCATAGGTCGGGCTGACGGTGTTGATTCGGTCGGCATACACCAGCCCGCCTTTGATAAATGAGAGCTGGTTATAAAATTCAAGCCCCTCTGGATGCCACAGAGCTGAGGGTAACTCCAGATCGATAAACGTCTGGTAATCAAACAGCCCCTGATAGGCGAGGTTATGAATCGTAAATACTGTAGCCGGACGCTGTTTGAGCGGCTGTAACAACGCCGGGATTAGCCCGCTTTGCCAGTCGTTGCAGTGCACCACATCGGGTTGCCATTTCAGATCAAGCTTGTTCATAGCGATATCGACGGCCACTTTGCAGAAGATAGCGAAGCGCAGGGCATTGTCATGCCAGGGCTGGCCCGCACTATTCATATATGGGCTGCCGGGGCGATCAAATGCAGCGGGACAGTGTACTAACCACACTGGCACCTTGCTGTTGGCGAGTTGGGTTTCAAGGAGGGTAACCTCGAGATTATAGTAAACGCCACTCGCGACAGCCTTTGGTTTTATGACTTGTTGCATGACTTGTGGGTAGGCCGGCAGGACGAGGCGGATATCTTCAGACTGTTCTGTTAGCGCGATCGGCAGGCTGCCAGCGACATCGGCCAGCCCGCCTGTTTTGATCAGCGGGAAGGCCTCGCTAGTGACGTACAGGATTTTGCTCATCGCTTGATCAGCACCAGTCCAGCCAGTGGCGGAAGATCTAATGTGAGTGAGGCGGGTCTGTCCATCCACACGCTGTCGTCAGCGGTGAGGGTGGCATTGCTCCCGCTATTGCTGCCGGCATAGTAGGTCGAATCAGAATTAAAGAGCACCTCATACTCGCCGTCAAAGGGCACCCCGACGCGGTAGTTGTGGCGCACGACTGGGGTGAAATTCAGCACGATAATAACCGTTTCATTGTTACTCTTACGCAGGTATGAGAGCACGGACTGATCGGTATCGTTGCAACTTATCCATTCAAATCCATCATGGTCAAAATCATAATGATGCAAGGCAGACTGTTGCGTGTAGAGTCGGTTGAGATCACCCACCAGTTTTTTAATGCCGCTATGAAGTGGGTATTGAAGTACGTACCAGTCTAACGCCTTGTCGTGATTCCATTCAGTGCCCTGACCAAACTCGCACCCCATGAACAGCAATTTTTTGCCGGGATAGGTAAACATATAGGTGTATAGCAGGCGTAAATTGGCAAAGCGTTGCCATTCATCCCCTGGCATTTTGTTGAGCAGTGAGCTTTTACCATGGACCACTTCGTCGTGTGAAAATGGCAGGATGAAGTTTTCACTAAAGAGATATAACAGTCCAAAGGTGAGCTTGTCGTGATGGTAGTGGCGGTGAATGGGATCCCGCTTCATGTAGGTGAGTGAGTCGTGCATCCATCCCATATTCCATTTCATGCTAAAACCGAGCCCGCCAAGATTGACTGGGCGGGTGACCTGTGGCCACGCAGTCGATTCTTCTGCCATGATAATAGTGCCGGGGTGCTCTGCATGGGTGGCACTGTTAAGTTCACGCATGAAGACGATTGCTTCAAGGTTTTCATTGCCGCCGTGCTGATTGGGCAGCCAGTCACCCGCTTCCCGCGAGTAGTCGAGATACAGCATGGAGGCGACCGCATCGACGCGCAACCCGTCGATATGAAACTCTTCCAGCCAGAAGAGGGCGTTGGCGATGAGGAAGTTTTTAACTTCATTACGACCGTAGTTATATATGAGTGTGCCCCAGTCGCGGTGCTCACCACGGCGCGGGTCTTCATGTTCATACAGGGCGCTACCGTCATAGCGGGCGAGGCCGTGCTTGTCTTTGGGGAAATGTGCCGGTACCCAGTCGAGCAGCACACCGATCTCGTGCTGGTGACAGTAATCGACGAAGTAGCGGAAGTCATCCGCTGTGCCGAAGCGCCTTGTGGGAGCATAGTAACCGGTGGTCTGATAACCCCACGAGGCATCGAGTGGGTGCTCGGTGATGGGCATTAGTTCAATATGGGTGAAGCCTGTCTCTTTAATGTAATCGACCAGACGGTGGGCGAGTTCACGGTAATTAAGAAACTGGTTTGCGTCGTCACGTTGCCACGAGCCAAGGTGGCATTCGTAAATAGACATCGGCGCATGAAGCCAGTCGCGCTCGGTTCGCTGAGTCAGCCAGCGCTGATCTTTCCAGTGAAACACTGTCTCTTCGGCGATAACAGAGGCGGTGCGTGGGCGCAGTTCCATCTGCTGTGCATAAGGATCAGTCTTGCTGAGTATTTCGCCGCTATGACGATTACGGATCTCAAATTTGTAGAGTGCAGCAGCGTCAAGTCCGGGAATGAATAGCTCCCATACGCCATTACCACCGCGTGACACCATCGGATGCCATCGGCCATCCCAGTCATTGAAGTCACCGACAATGCTGACACGCTGGGCATTCGGCGCCCAGGTGGCAAAGTGGACGCCGCTGATGCCATCAATCTCTGTTTTATGTGCGCCGAGGATATTATAAATATGAAAATGGCGTCCTTCGGCAAACAAATGCAGGTCATAGTCGCTGATCTGTGGGGCAAAGCTGTACGGATCATAAAAATCATGGCTGCACTGTTGCTGGTCGATACGACTCAACTGGTAGTGCTGGGGCAGGGCATCTAGGTTGCCCTGGTAGATAAAAAAATCACTGTCGGCAATGCGCTGTGCAGTGAGACCAAGATCACTTAACCTAAGTTCAACGGTATTGGGTGAATAGCACAGGATAAAACTGCTGGTGTTGCCGGGTAGTCTGCCGAGTATGGAAGTGGGTGCGTGGTGGGTCGCATGGCTAATCTTCTCCATATCCACTTGCAGTGCTTTAATAAGACTGGTCTGGGTACGTTGATTGGCAGGTTTAACTGGCATTTACCACTATTTCCCTTGTTAGTGTTTGCAGTATGCACCGATATTGCACTGGACTCACTTGTTTTGCGAGGTGATGGTGCTGAGATTACTTGTAAAGTTAATTCACGCGCTTTTATAACAACAATAGTAGGTTAAGATTACAGCATTATTGGACATGTTTTAACCCTTTTTTAAACGAATTTATTTTTCATAAAAACTGTTTTAGTGCGTTTTTAGCAACGCAGAATAGGTATATACTTAAACGTAATGAAGTAAGCAATTGTGGGGTAGAAGGTTAAATGAAATCGCAACAATCACCACGCTTTATTAGTAATTTAACGAGGAATACGCTGGCACTGATAATGGCCGGTGGGCGCGGGTCACGCCTCAAAGAGCTGACCACCTGGCGTGCAAAACCGGCTGTGCCGTTTGGCGGTAAATTTCGTATCATCGATTTTCCGTTATCGAACTGTATTAATTCCGGGATACGGCGCATAGGTGTATTGACTCAATACAAGGCGCATTCATTGATTTTGCATATTCAACATGGCTGGGGCCATTTACGCGGCGAGTTTGGTGAGTTTGTCGAGCTATTGCCCGCGCAGCAACGTATTGAAGCCTCATGGTATGCGGGCACTGCGGATTCTATTTATCAAAACCTCGATATCATTCGTGATCATTCACCTGAATACGTGCTGATTCTTGCCGGTGACCATATCTATAAAATGGATTACGGGGCGATGCTGGCAAAGCATGTCGAGTCAGAGGCTGATCTGACAGTGGGCTGCATTGAAGTAGCACTGGATAAGGCCTCTGCCTTTGGCGTAATGGGCGTCGAAGAGGATATGCGCATCCGCACCTTTAAAGAAAAACCGGCGGACCCAGCGCCGATGCCCGGTCACGAAGACCATGCGCTGTGCTCAATGGGGATCTATGTCTTTAATACTGCATTTCTGTTTGAGCAATTGATTCGTGATGCGGATACCCCACGTTCGAACCGAGATTTTGGTCATGACATTATTCCCTATGCGATCAAAAATTATCGTTCATTTGCCTATCCTTTTAAGAATTCAGATACCGGTGTTCAATCTTATTGGCGTGATGTGGGAACGGTTGATGCCTTCTGGGAGGCCAATCAGGAGTTGATTGGGGTGACGCCAGAGTTAAACCTCTATGACGACCAGTGGCCGATCTGGACTCATCAGGAGCAATTACCACCGGCAAAATTTATTTTTGATGAAGATGATCGGCGTGGTATGGCAGTGGACTCAATGGTGTCTGGGGGTTGTATTATTTCCGGCGCGGTCGTGCGTCACTCACTACTGTTTTCCAATGTGACCGTGGATGATTATAGTAAGGTTGATTCATCAGTAATCTTGCCCGATGTAGCGATTGGCAAGCACTGCCGAATCAGCCGTGCCGTTATCGATATCGGCTGTGTGATTCCCGATGGCACCCACATTGGTCAGGATCTTGAAAAAGACAGGGAGAAATATCATGTCTCGCCGAATGGCATCGTTTTGGTCACTTCAGATATGTTAGGGCAGGAACTGCACTATGTCAGATAAAGCAGTGCAGGGACGGCCATTGAATGTCGTTCTCTACTGGCACATGCACCAGCCGGATTATCGCGATCTGCGTAATGGTGAGTACCACCTGCCGTGGACTTATCTCCACACCATAAAAGATTACGTTGATATGGTGGCACATCTGGAAAATCAACCGGAAGCGCGTGCGGTGGTGAACTTCGCACCGATTCTGCTTGAGCAAATTCAGGACTATGCACAGCAGTTAGATGATCATCTGCATCACGGTAAGGCGCTGCGTGATCCGTTGCTGGCGGCGTTAGCTGACCCTGTTTTACCCCTTGATCTCGATACGCGTGTCACGCTGGTCAAAACCTGTTTACGTGCCAATCGACAACGCTTGATAGAACGTTTTCCTGCCTTTGTCACACTTGCTAAAATGGCTGAGGTAGGCATTGAATCATCCGACATACTGGTCTACTACTCGGAACAGTTTTTTGTCGATATGCTGGTCTGGTATCACCTCAGCTGGATAGGTGAAACCGTGCGCAAGCGTGATGTGCGTATCAAGGCGCTGATGAAACAGGCCAACCACTTCACGATGCGTGACCGTCACATTCTGGTTGAGATTATCCATGAATTAATGAGTGGGGTGCTGGGCCGTTATAAGGTGTTGGCAGAAAGTGGCCGAATAGAACTCTCGGTAACGCCCTATGCCCATCCCATTCTACCGCTGCTGATCGACCTGAAGAGTACGAAACAGGCGATGCCCAGTGCTGAGATGCCGCTGTCACCCGCTTATCCCGGTGGGCTGGAAAGGAGTCGTTGGCATATGGAAAAAGGACTGGCTGTGTTTAACGACACCTTTGGCTTTATGCCGAGTGGCTGCTGGCCATCAGAGGGGAGTATTAGCGCCGAAACTATCGAGCTGATAGATGAGATGGGGCTTAAATGGCTGGCCAGTGGTGAAACCGTACTGCGCCAATCGCTGAAAAAATCAGCGGTCGCTGAGGCGGATAGTTATGTCGATGAATGTATTCATAAGGGGTACCAGTACCGTGACAATGAGGTCGCCTGTTTTTTCCGCGATGATGGTCTGTCGGATCTGATTGGCTTTAAATATTCTGACTGGCATGCCGATGATGCAGTCGCGAACCTGATTCATCATCTGGATAATATTGCCGCCTGTTGTGCCGATAAGCCAGACAGGCTGGTCTCAATCATTCTCGATGGTGAAAATGCTTGGGAACATTACCCAGAGAATGGTTATCACTTTCTCTCGGCACTTTATGAAAAGTTAATTGAGCATAAAGGCATTCAATTGACGACTTACAGTGATTATCTATCCGCGCATAAGCAACGCACGCGGGTAGAAGAGATTGTCGCGGGCAGCTGGGTCTATGGCACCTTCTCAACCTGGATCGGTGAGAAAGACAAGAACCGCGCCTGGGATATGCTGGTGGATGCAAAGAAGGTTTATGATCAGGTCATGATGGAAGGACGACTGGATGAACAACAGCGACATAACGCGACGATACAACTGGCGACCTGCGAAAGTTCCGACTGGTTCTGGTGGGTGGGCGAGTACAATTCGTCTGAGTCGGTATCAGCGTTTGATGAGCAGTACCGGATGCATCTCAGTAACCTTTATCAACTACTTGAAGTTGTGCCGCCGGAATACCTTGCTCAAGCCTTTTCGTTTGGAAGTGGTTCTCCTGCGATGGGTGGCGCAATGTTGCCAGGCAAACAATAGCCGGCACGTATGGCTGTAACCAGCGCGACTTCACTTATGCCGCAACAGCGCCACGCCGGTGTTTTACTCCACCCAACTTCGTTGCCGGGACCATTGCAGCATGGGGATATTGGTCACGCGGCTTATCGTTTTATCGAGTTTTTAAATGGCTGTGGTATTAAGGTGTGGCAGATGCTGCCATTGGGGCCGGTGCATGAAGATAAATCCCCCTATCAATGCCTCTCTGCACATGCAGGTAATCCAGCACTGACTAGCCTTGACTGGCTAGTGGATCGAAAATGGCTGGATTTGAAGTGTGTAAAGCGTACCAGCGAAGACGAGCATTATCGAACCGAATGCCTGCAACAGGCCAAAGCCAGTTTTGATAAGCAGGCGACCCCAACGTGGTTAGCACAGCTTGATGCCTTTAAACACAAGCATGTTGATTGGCTAGATGACTACGCACTGTTTATGGCCTTGAAGCAGCACAATCAGGGAAAGGCCTGGTTTGAATGGCCAGCACCACAACGCCACCGCGATGCACAGGCGCTCGCAGAAAGTGCAGCGCAGTTGAGTGACCTGATCGCACAGGTCATCTTTGAACAGTTCATCTTTTTTACCCAGTGGCTCGAGGTACGTGAATATGCGGCCGCCCATCAAGTGAAACTATTTGGTGATATGCCGATCTTTGTGGCGCTTGATAGTGCGGATGTGTGGGCGCAACGAGAAAATTTTTTGATGAATGAAAATGGTAAAATGCGCTATGTCGCAGGCGTTCCGCCGGATGCCTTCTCGGATACTGGCCAGCGTTGGGGTAACCCACTCTATGACTGGGAATATATGTGTGATGATGGTTTTGAATGGTGGAAAAGTCGCTTTACGACCCAGTTGGAATTGTTTGATCTTATTCGTATCGATCATTTTCGTGGTCTTGAGGCGTGCTGGCAGATCCCCGCAGATGACACGACGGCAATGCATGGTCATTGGGAAAAAGTCCCCGGTGATTTGTTGTTAGCCGCACTGTTTAAGTGTTTTCCGAATTTACCGCTGGTGGCGGAAGATCTCGGTGTAATAACCGACGCGGTGATCGCGCTTAAAAATAGTTTTAATCTACCGGGGATGAAGGTATTGCAATTTGCTTTCGATGGTAATACTAAGAACCCACACCTGCCACATCAGCATTGCTCACATGACCTTATTTATACGGGCACACATGACAATGATACAACGTTGGGTTGGTTGCGTGATAACCGTAATTATCACCTTAAGTTTTTTGAAGACTATACCGCCTGCCACGGTATGACAGCGGAAGAGAAAGTGCTGGCGATGATACGCACGGCAATGTCGTCTGTCTCTTATCTGTGTGTGATGCCGATGCAGGACCTGTTAATGTTGGGCAGCGAGGCTCGTATGAATACGCCCGGTACGATAGGGGATAATTGGCAATGGCGCTTTAACTGGAAACAGGTTAACCCGACAATTGTGAATACTATTAAACAGTATATCGACTTGTATCAGAGGTAATGTATGAAAAAAGAAAAGAACTTGTGTGATGCAGAAATCCCTGAAATGGAAGCACTTGCCACGGATCACCAAGCATTGGCGAAAGACTTTCAACGTTATCTGGTGAGTCATCTTGGTCGTTGTCTTGGCTGTATGCCCCATTATTTCTATGAGGCGCTATCGCTGACTATCCGTGACCGGGTGATGGACGACTGGCAGCATACCTGGCGCTTGCATGAGGCGCCGGGGCGTCGTAAAGCCTATTATATGTCACTAGAATTTTTAATGGGACGTGCGCTGGGCAACCATATTCTTAACCTTGGTTTGAATGATGAAACCGAAACGGCAATGAACTGCTTCGCACTGGAAATGGAAGAGATTGCGAGCACGGAGATCGATGCTGGATTGGGTAACGGTGGGCTTGGCAGGCTGGCCGCCTGTTTTATGGATAGTTGCGCAACATTAAAACTGCCGGTTATCGGTTACGGTATTCGTTATGAATACGGCATGTTTCGCCAGGAGATTGATAACGGTTTTCAAGTCGAGAAACCCGACCACTGGCTGCGTGATGGTAATCCATGGGAATTAGAACGTCCTGAATATACACAGCATATTAAGTTTGGTGGACACGTCGCGTACATCACAGACATGGACGGAACACGTCGATGCCAATGGCTCGACACTGATGATGTGCTTGCGATTCCTTATGACGTGCCAGTTTCCGGCTATAAAAATAACATCGTCAACACCCTGCGATTATGGTCCGCTAGCGCGACCAGTGAATTTAGTCTGGAAGAGTTTAACGCCGGCAGCTACCCTGAGGCGGTCGAGGCGAAGAACGATGCGGAACACATCACGATGGTGTTGTACCCCAACGATGCCAGTGAAAATGGTAAAGAGCTGCGACTGAAGCAGCAATATTTTCTTGCCTCAGCAAGCCTGCAAGATGTCTTACGTATGTGGGAGCTTAATGAAGGCAGGGACTATAGTCAGTTTGCCAGCCTCAATGTCTTTCAGATGAATGATACGCATCCCACCATTGCGGTGGCTGAGTTAATGCGGCTGTTGATGGATGATAAAGGGTTGTCATGGGATGATGCCTGGGCCATTACCAGCCAGACAATGGCCTATACCAATCATACTTTACTGCCCGAAGCGCTGGAAAAGTGGCCGGTACATCTTTTCGAAAAACTGCTACCACGCTTGCTACAGATCATATACGAAATCAATGCGCGTTTTCTCCGCCTGGTGGCAAGACAGTGGCCGGGGGATAGCGCGCGTCAAATTAGGATGTCGATTATCGAAGAGGGTGATGTGAAACAGGTCCGCATGGCCTATCTTGCGATTGTCGGCAGTTTTTCGGTAAACGGGGTTGCCGCACTCCATTCGCATCTATTGGTGAATGGATTGTTCAGTGACTTTTATGCATTATGGCCAGAGCGATTTAATAATAAGACCAATGGCGTCACGCCGAGACGTTGGGTCGCGCATGCGAATCCTGAAATGAGCGAACTGATTAATGAACGAATTGGCGACCAATGGCAGTATGCTTTCTCCGGTATTAGTGAACTCAAAGCATTTAATAAAGATAAGGCATTTGCACAGCGCTGGCATGCGGTAAAGACCGCCAAAAAACAGCGCCTTGCTGAGCTGGTGAAAGAGTACTGTGATGTTGATTTTGATGTATCAGCAATGTTTGATGTACAGGTTAAACGTATTCATGAATACAAGCGCCAGCTGTTAAACCTGCTACACGTTATTCACCTTTACGATCGGATTAAACGCGGTGACACAGCGCAGTGGACGAATCGTTGCGTATTGGTCGGTGGCAAAGCGGCACCGGGATACCAGATGGCCAAGATGATCATTAAACTGATCAACAACGTTGCCGAAGTGATCAACAATGATCCGCAGGTCGGTGGTCGTCTAAAGTTGGCCTTTATTCCTAATTATGGTGTTTCCAAGATGGAGATCATCTGCCCCGGTACCGATCTATCAGAACAGATATCCACCGCGGGTAAAGAGGCCTCCGGAACCGGTAACATGAAGTTTATGATGAATGGCGCTGTCACCATCGGCACTTATGATGGCGCCAATATCGAAATACTGGAGGCAGTCGGTGAGGAGAATTTCTTTCTCTTTGGCCTAAGGGCAGAGGAGGTTGAATCACAACGCCGCGACTATCAGCCAGCCGCGCTGATTGACGCGGATGAAGACCTAAGGCGTGTTATGCACCTGCTGCAATGCGGCCATTTTAACTCCTTTGAGCCAAAGATATTCGATGAGGTGATCGGTTCATTATTAAACCCCAATGACCCGTGGCTGACACTGGCGGATTTCAGAAGCTATCTCGATGCGCAGGAGCGTGCCTCAACTGCCTATCGGGATAGGGATGCCTGGCTCACCATGAGTATTAATAATACTGCCTGTAGCGGCCACTTTTCATCTGATAGAACCATACAGGAATATAATGAAGAGGTGTGGCGTTTGGAGAGTATCTAATTAATCAAGCAGGATTGATGCCGCAGGGCCAGTAATAATCGCAGCGACCTTTATATTCTGATATTAATAATTAATGATATTGACAACTGTATAATTTTACAGTTGTCAATATATTTTGATTATGTATTATTGGAAATAACAATAATTAAAAATACCTATCTGCCTGTGTCTGTTTACATGCGGTTTAATAAAGAACACAGAGAAGGTCAGCGTTTAAACCGGGGAGCGGCACGTTATGGGTAGGGGATTCAATATCTCGTCAATATTGGCGGGCATCTTTTTTTCGTTTATCACATCCTCGGCCTCCGCCGCACTCACCCCTATCTTTGGGCCGGAATCTTATGTGAGAAATTCTGGTTAGCCGGTCACGGCATTGAATACCTTTCCCTCAGCCTATCCCGGCGAAAGCTGTCTGTTGCAGGTCTATAACGGCGGGCTGGAAGACAGTGAATTTGAGCTGGTTTCCAGTTCAACCATCGCGCTGAATGGGACGCAAGTCGTCGCCCCCAATGAATTCAATCAACAAGTCTCATACATTGAAAAGCCGGTGACATTAACGGCCGCGAATGAACTAGCCGTCGAAGTACGTGGTAAACCAGGTGGCGGGATTGTGGTGCAGATAGCGTGTGAACGCGATGTTACAGCGCCGACGATTGAATCCACGTTATCACCCCTGCCCAATGGCGCTGGTTGGCATCAGCAAGATGTGACGGTGAGTTTTATCTGTGATGATGCCGAGTCTGGTGTCGCCAGTTGCCCCGCACCTGTTTTGGTTGCCAGTGAAGGTGCCGGTCAGGTCGTGACTGGTGAGGCCAGTGATCATTTTGGCAATACCGCCTCGACCTCGGTGACGATTAACCTCGATAAAACCATACCGCAGATTAATGCGACACAACTGCCGGTTAAGAACCTGTTTGGCTGGAATAACGGTGATGTCACGGTCGCGTTCAGTTGCAGTGATGCGCTGTCGGGCATCGTGCAATGCCCGGCGGACCTGTTAGTGAGCAGTGAAGGGACCGCGCAAACGGTCAATGGTACCGTGGTTGACGTCGCAGGCAACAGCGCGTCAGTCACACACACGCTCAACATCGATAAAACAGTACCGCTGATCACGTCCACCTTGAGTATCCCCGCAGACCTCAACGGCTGGCACGGCAGTGATGTCACCGTCAGCTTTGTTTGCAGTGACGCACTGTCCGGAATCGCCAGCTGTACGTCACCTCAACTCGTCAGCAATGAAGGTGCCAGTCAACTCATCAGCGGCAGTGTTGAAGATAAAAGCGGCAACAGCGCCCATGTCGACGTCACCATTAATCTGGATAAATTTGCCCCACCATCAGCGCCACACAAACGCCATTACCCAACAGCAATGGTTGGCATAACGGCGATGTGACGGTTTCATTTGTCTGTGCCGACAGTGGCTCAGGGATTGTGATATGCAGTGATCCAGCATTACTTACCATAGAAGGTACTGGTCAGGTCGTTGCAGGCACCGCCACTGATGTCACAGGGAAGAGTGCAACTGTCTCGACCACCGTTAATCTCGATAAAACGGCACCAGCGATAGTCGCGACGGTGACACCGGAAGCTAATGCCGCTGGTTGGCACGACGGTGATGTCACGGTGACCTTCACCTGTACAGATGCCGGCAGTGGTATTGCGGATTGCCCGGCACCCGTCACAGTGAATACTGAAGGGGCTGATCAAGTTGTCAATGGTACAGCGACCGATATTGCAGGCAATAACGCCGCGACTTCGGTGACGTTGAATATTGATAAAACGGTACCCGTCGTGCAGATCACAGCGCCGCTAGACGGGGCTGTGGTAAATGATGCATTGGTAACCGTGACTGGCCTGGTCAGTGAGCCCGATACGCTGGCAAACCTGACTGTTAATGGTAATGCGGTCGTGCCAGCACTGGATGGCAGTTTTACGCATGCACTTGCACTGCTGGAAGGCAGCAACACGATTACCATCACTGCGGTGGACCTGGCGGGTAACGCTGGCTCAACGGCTGTCAATATCACGCTGGCACTTAATCAACCGCCAGCGATTATCTCTATTCCGGTCACCACGGCAACGGAGAACAGCCCCTATAGTTATGATGTCGATGCAACAGATCCTGATGCTGGTGACGTACTGACTTATTCATTGGTTGTATCTCCCATAGGCATGTCGATTGATGAGGTGAGTGGTTTGATCCAATGGCTGCCGATTACCGCTGATGTTGGGAGTCATAACGTTACCGTATCAATAACTGATGGCAATGGTGCGACGGTTACACAGTCTTATAGTCTATCGGTTGAACTGGTAATAAATATGTTACCTAGCATTGCCAGTACACCCGTTACCTTGGTAACGGTTGGTCAGGAATATCACTACGATATAGCGGTTAACGACGCCGATGGAGATGCGGTATCTTTTAGTGCGCTATCGATTCCTGATGGTATGAGTTTAGATAGTGCAACAGGGACATTGATCTGGGCTCCAGGTCAGGCAATATTGGCGCGCACCTGGTGTCAATTCAGGTAAGTGATGGCAATGGCGGTGTCATCAACCATGATTACACCCTGGTTGTTTCGGGTGCGGATCTGGTTGATTCAGCTTATATGGGTACGGAATTCTGGATACCGCGTTTTACGAGAGTAACCGGTATGCAGGTCATTATCAGTTCTGAGGTAAATACAACGGGTACCGTAGATATTTTGTCGAATGTTGGTCAGGGGGTTATCCCGTTCAGTACGCAGGCAGGTCAGATAACCACCATTATGATCCCTAAGTTACAAGAGGGAAGTGACTATGGTCGGACAAGCGGTATTCGCAATAGGTTGCTGCAGGTTAATGCTAGTGATCCAATTTCAGTTCGAGTGCTCTACTATGCGACCGCTGCATCAGAAGCGATACTAGCTTTTCCGGTGCGCTCATTTGGAACCGAATATATAATATCAACGCTGGGAGATGAATCGGATGTGTACAGCCCGCGTGCTGTGATTGTCGCGAACGAAGATCTTACTCAGGTGACGATTACTGCAGGCAAGAAACAACTTGAAGTAGCCGGTCGAGGCTGTAAATCAAACTGTGTAACTGCCGTTTCTAAATATGAGGTGCTAACTGCTCCTCAAACTCAATCATAAAGCGATTGAGTGCTGGCTTCCAGTTTCTAATGGGCATCGTCCATTTTTTAGCG
>Ga0316209_1000833_pt1 | contig 42196 bp, 35 predicted proteins | sample 6monopyrite_MG_FD_204945 | JGI IMG/M metagenome (GOLD analysis project Ga0316209, IMG submission 204945) | Microbial mat bacterial communities from mineral coupon in-situ incubated in ocean water Damariscotta River, Maine, United States -... | ecosystem: Environmental > Aquatic > Marine >...
GCGTCGACATCGCCGGGCGCGGCGATGGTTTTCCCGAGCCCCGTCCCGGGGCTTGAGGTGCTGGGGAAGAAGGCCTCGCCCTCTGAAATGCGGACCTGCGTCTTGATGCTCTGCGCCGCGTTTGCGGATTGCGGGAGAGCAACTCCGAGGTTCATGGCGAGGGTCAAGATCAGAGCGAGACCGAGCGCGCCGTGCAGCCGACGGCGCCGAAGCGAACCGAAGGAGAGCAGCGCGAGGATTGAAGTCGTGAGTGCGCTCGCGAACTCAGGCTCAGGAACCGCAACGGTCCGTGCGCCGATCGTCTGAAGCTGCAGCGAGGCACCGACGGCGGCACTGCCTGGGGCGATGCGTGCGATGCCGTTTCCGGAGAGATCGTTCGAGACGGTGACCGTGCCGATCGCGATGGGGCCGTTCTGGGGTGTTGAGGGTCCGATCCAGTTGATGCGCAACTCGTTCGGGTTGGTGGCGGGATCGCTCCATTCGAGACCCATGAGCGGATCCGCCGGCACGAAGGAGAGCGCTTGAAATCCGGTCTCGAATAACAGGCGGATATCCCAGGCGCACATCTCTGTGCCGCCGCCGGCTGCAGCGTCGCAGACGGCAAGGGGGGACGAACTCACGCCGCCGGATTCGATGTAGAGCGTTAAGTCTGAGGTCGGCGTCTCAGGGACGGCCTCTGGGAAGCAGGTTCGGACAGGCGGGATGCTCGGACTGGAATAGACGGCCGGGCGAAGAATCAGGCTTGGGCAGCTTGAAATCAGCGCCGAAAAGACGCGGCCGGTCGTCCCGGAGGTGCCACGCGCGCCGGCTGCGAAGTCGCCCACGCCATCACCGTTAAGGTCGCCCAGCGAGGTGAGTCCCGAGCCGAGCGCTTCGAAGGGAACGAGGTCGATGTCCCAATTGGTGAGGTCGCCGATTTCCTGGGCGGAACTAATCACGCCCTCGGCGAGATCGAATGCATAGATCACGCCTTCAGAGGGAACGGCGGACGCGCCCACGAGGAGTCGGTCGTTGTCGATTGGAGAGGCGGCGGGAAGAAAGGCGAGGCTGTCGCCGAAGAAGTCACCATTGGCCGCGCCGCTCGGGAGTCCGGCGGTGCCGGTGGTGATTTCGATTTCCGCATCGATCGCGCAGGTGGTGGGTGTGAACTCGAAACAACCGGGAGACGTTTGAAGGAGCCAAACGGAACTGTCGCTCAAGCCCGAAGGTTGACCGACGGCGAGGTCGGGACGTCCATCCGCAAACTGGTCGTCGATCAAGGCGATTGAACGACCAAAGCCGGCAAAGTTGCTGATCGGTCCGTTGAAGCCACCCTGGGTGGAACTGATCTTCTGATGAGTCTGAACGCTTCCATCGGCGTTGAGATAGAGGATGTAGACGGCACCGCGATTGGTCCCACCGTCATCATCTCCGGGTGCTCCGACGGCCAGGTCCGGAATCGTGTCCTCGTTCCAGTCTCCGATCGCCGCGATGGCTGTGCCGAACTCATCATTCGTGGCGAGCGTATTCGCAGGGAAGTGGGTCGCGTCGATGGTCACGGCGGAATGGGGGAGTCCCGTTCCCGGCGTGAGGTCGATGATCCAGACTTCGCCCGTCGAGAGGGTCGCTCCGCTTGTGCCGACCGCGATTTCGATTCGCCCATCGCCGTCCATGTCGCCGAGGGAGGCGATGGCCTTTCCGAAACGGTCGTTATTCGAGAGGCTGATCACGCCACCGCTGGTGAGGGTGCTCAGCGGCGTGGCGGTTCCGGACGCAGACATAAGGAGAAGGTCGACGGCGCCTGTGCCCGAAGACCCGACGCCGACTGGGCGACCGACGGCGAGCACTTTGTCCTGGAGGTTTGGAAAGTCTTCGATGAGCGCGAGCGCTTCCCCGGTCGCATCACCGTTGCCGGCCGCGGCGGGTGTGATCTCGACACTCGTCTCGATGATGTCACCGTCGACGGCGAGGGCGGGCAGGGCCGCGACGAGCACGAATGCGACGGCGAGCATTGCAGCCGAAAGCATCGTGCGGGTGTCTCGGACAGAATTTTGGGTAGGGTAGATCACGGCGTGCTTTCGCTGGGGGTGGCAGATCTGCCCGAATCGAGACTCAGCGGAGATCGCTGGATTCGTCGTCTGCGGATAAGGAAGAATAACAAGCTGGGTGGGTGAAAGGGGTGATTCCCGCACTGAATGGTCCCCGGGCCCCTTGAATGTTGATTCATTGACTCGCGTATTTCCGATCAGGAGACGCGACCCGCGCGTGGCCTGCCGCAGCGTTGCGCAATCTGGACATGGGCCGGGCCCGTCCAGCGGGAGCAGCGCTGGACGGGCCCATTTGCTCGCTGCCTGATGTCGTTCGTTAGGCACGTCCTCGAGCATCTCGTCGCCGGCTGGCGACCCCCATTGCCAGCCCGCCGGCGGCGAGCGCGATGGCGAGTCCCGGTTCAGGGACAACCGTGACCTGACTCTCGCCGAGGGTGACGCCGACGACACCACCGCCGAGGTCCGCGAAGGGAGACGCCGCGACTAATCGCACGGTGGTCGTGCCCTCGGCAATCGTCGTGAAGATGAGGTCTCCGACGTTCCCCGTCGGCAAGCCATTGAGATTGCCCATCGCGACGAAGTCGGTCCGTCCCTCGCATCCTCGGGCTCCGATTGCCATCGCCTGCGGAGGACAGCGCAGCAGCGGATCATCTCCGTAGGCCACGTCCCAGTCGACTGCTTCGAGATGGAGTACGGCGGGATCGTATTCGACTCGAACTTCGCCTCCAATCACGCTCGAACTGAAGTCCGCGTCGAGTTCCAGTTCGAGCGTGGTGCCGGGAGGCACAGTGTTCGTCCCCGGTGAGAGATCGAGGCTGTCCTGCGCTTGCGCGCTATTCGAGAAGAGGAGGACAGAGGCCAGTAGAAGAATGAAGCGTTTCATGGTGATTCTCCTTGCGGATTCGATCGATTAGAAGAGGTTGAAGATGGTGATATTGGTGGTGGCGGGCGAACTGGTCTGCGCCCCGGAGTCCGTGGCAGTTGCCCTAAGGACGACGTTCGTGGTCGACGTCGTGCCCAAGGGCTCGATGTCCAGACTGAACGTCGTCGTAAATCCACTGCAGAAGATCGGAGCGGGCTCCGGCTGACTGCAGTAGGTGAAGGACTCGATATCCCCCGTGACGTCCGTGAACGGGCCGCCATTCTTCGAGATCGAGAAGTTGTGCTGGCTGAAGGGGATGGTTCCGTCCTCTGCGTCCGTGGTCGTCCACGCGAGCGGCACCGAAATCGGTGTTCCATCGTAGTTGTAGGACGTGCCCGCCGTCGGCGACGTGAAGGTCACGACGGGGGGGGTGTTCGTCGGAACCGAATCGACCCAGATCGAGGTGCAGTCGGGGGTGCCGTCTTCGCCATCGTCGTCCGTTCCGGCGAAGCAGATGTTTCGGGGGCCGTTCGTCGTGGGCGTCCAGATGAACGAGTGCCCGGTCCCGACTTGGCTGCCGTTCACGAGCCATCGGACCTGACTGTCATCGAGGGGCCCGTTCATGGGCGTCTCGTTTGGATCGAGACTCGATCCCGTGAACGTAATTGGTGATCCCACGTAGTAGCTGCCGGGGCCGCTTGGCGCGAGAAGCGTCAGGATCGGGAGTGGGTTGGTGACCTCGATGCTGACCGTGTCGGAATGAGACAGACCTGTCCTGTCCAACACCAGAGCAGATATGTGGTGGGTCCCTCGAGTTAGGTTGAGCGTCGGAATGTTGATGATTTCGCCCGGCGTGGTGTTCATCAGGAAGCCGTCGACGTTGCTGGTCCAGCGGATGGAGATCCCGGCACCCTGCTCGTAGTCATGCGCATCGGCGCGAAGCGTCAGCAGTTCGATGCCCTGCTGAACGCTCGTGGACGCCACGGGGTTCACGATTTCGACAAAGGGGTGGGTCCGTCCATCTCGAGCACAACTGACGGCGCCGACCGCGTTGATGCGCTTGTTCACGAGGAAGGAACCACTCTCTGTATGCGCACTGCGGAGAATGCAATCCGCGATCTGATGCGCGTTCAAGGCGGGTTGAGCGGAATTGACGAGGGTGGCGACGCCCGAGACAAAGGGCGTTGCGAAGCTCGTGCCGTTCACCATTTGGACGGTGTCGTAAATCTCGGTCGCGTTCGAATCCGCGTTTCGCGCGATGACACTGAAGAGATCCCCGGGTGCGAAGATGTCGATCGAATTCGCATCGGTTGCGGTTCCCCAATTCGAGTAGCTGGCCCGATAACTTTCTTCGTGCTGGGTCGCGCCAACACAAAGCACGCCGTCGAGTTCGCACGGCGCGTAGGTGAAGGCCTCGAAGGAGACGCACGCCGAGACGATGCAAAACGAGTCCTGTTGGTCGACGTCGCGATTCTGGTTGCCGCCTGCCGCGACAATGAGGGAGCCCGCATTCGTGAGGACTTGCGTCATCAGGTTCAGCGGCGGGCATGCAAGCACACACCAGCCGGCGGGAATCTCGAAGCCGGCGCTGATGTTGATCACGTCGGGTCGCTCGGAGAGTGCAGCGGGCATGGTGCTCGTGATGAAGCGAAGGATCGCAAAGACGTCGATCTCGGGGGAAGACAAGAGCCCTAAGTCCGCCACGGGACCGCCGGGACCGGCGACACCGAAGGCGTTGTCGGGAATGCCGAAGCCCGCCTCGACCACATGGGTGCCATGGGCTTCACAGGTCGAACCGAAGGGGGCAACCGAGCCCGAACCGCAGCCCGTCGGATCCGTATTCGGCGAGCGCATTGCGCCGAATGAGGAGAACGGCGGGAAGTCGGCGTTGGGCCAGAAGCCGCCGTCCCAGATCATGGCGCGGCTCGTTCGGTTGAGGAGGCCGGCCATATCCATGACGCGCCAGGCTTCGCCCACGCGCGTGTCATTCGGCCAGTAGCTATCGCCCGCGATGTCGGGGTCGCGTTCAATCGTCGCCCACTCGTAGGCGTCGTCTGAATAGGAAACCGGAAGGCTCGCGAAAGCGATGTCCGATTCGGTCGTCGTGCGGTCGATGAAGGCATTGCGCGGCATCAGCGAGTTGAAGGAGACGTTCAGGCCGTGGACGACGCGTTCTTCGACGATGACGCCGAGGAGCGCGCCGAGGTCATCGCCGTCTCCCGTGAGGCCGCCGTGGATCTGGGGAGCGATCTGGTTGAGTCCGGCGATGATGTCCGCTTCTTCGACGATCGCCGGGGGGATCTCGATCAAGTAGACGGTCGGGCCCGCGATCCCGGTATTTGCGTTCGGATCGAAGGAGGCCATGAGCGTGCCGCCCCAGCGGTTCATCAGATCGGTCGCGTCGCTCGGGTTCTCGGAGATCAGAATGAGCTCGCTCGTCACGACGTCGAGATGACCGTTCGAATCCTGAATGCGTCCGATGGTTCGTGGGGCGCCGCCGTCAATTCCATCGATCTCGGCGACGATGGGGACGACGTTAGGGCTGTCGTACGTATAGATCGGGTCGAGCTCTGCCGCGGTGACCCCACGCGGGCCCGGCATTGAGCCGAGCATCGACTTGAGGAGCCCCAGGTCGCGGTAGTCGACCTGGCCATCTCCTGAGAGGTCCGGCTCAAGATCGCCGGTCCCCATCAGCCGCTTGAACTCGGCGATGTCGAGTAGATCGACGCTGCCATCGTTATTGAGGTCGGGATCGCAGACGTCGCCGTAGAGATCCTGGTCGTCGTCGTGCTGATCCGGGTTGTAGGCCTGCACGCAATTGTCGCGATCGTCGATCACGCCATCGCCGTCTGCGTCGGCGGACTGAGCCGATGCCGCGAAAGGAAGGGCCATGAGAAGCATCGTGAGCAGGGTGATGAAGGCACTCTGCAGCGGGCCTCGAAGATGAGGCGCGGGTGCCGTTCGGCATTGGGCTGGGTGGTGAATCGATTGGACCGTCATGTCGGTTCCTCCTTGAAGAGGCGATCGGGGCATGCGGACGGGTCGGATCACGTTTTTCAGAAACACCCCGGTCTTTCTAGGGGTTGTGTGGGCTAGTTCACGCTGGGAGAGGCGTTTTGGGCAAATCGACGCGGACGCGCGCTCGAGACCGTCCCCCGCGATCGCCTGTGAGAACTGTGTCGGCCCGATTCTTTGCGTGTGACGAAGCTCACGAGGCGCCGGGGCAAAAATCCCTTACCGGCCGACTATTTGGGCTCAATCTCTGCGCGCCTTTGCCGATTCAAGTAGACGGGAACCGCTTGCCCCCGCTCTGCGGCCCCCTGAAATCGGAGACTTGCATGATTCTCGACGCCATCGCCGGAATGTTCTCGCACGACCTCGCGATCGACCTCGGTACGGCCAATACACTCGTCTACAGCAAGGGGAAGGGCGTCGTTTGCTCTGAACCCTCGGTGGTTGCCGTCACGAACGATTCCGGTGGCAAGGGCTCTCGCGTCCGCGCGGTCGGTCACGACGCGAAAGAGATGCTGGGCCGAACGCCGGGCAACATCGATGCCGTCCGTCCGATCAAGGACGGTGTGATCGCCGACTTCGAGATCACCGAAGCGATGCTTCGCTATTTCATCCAGCGCGCGCATAACCGTCGCACGCTGGCCCGCCCGCGGATCGTCATCTGCGTGCCGCCCTGCATTACGAGCGTCGAGAAGCGCGCGGTTCGCGAATCCGCCCTCTCGGCCGGTGCACGTGAAGTCTTCCTGATCGAAGAGCCCATGGCGGCCGCGATCGGCGCGGGACTCGATGTCACCGCACCGACGGGCAACATGGTCGTCGATATCGGCGGCGGCACGACCGACGTCGCCGTTATCTCGCTTTCGGGCATCGTCACCAGCCGTTCGATTCGAACCGGCGGCGACAAGATGGACGAAGCGATCATTAACTACGTGAAGCGCAAGTACAACATGCTGATCGGTGAGCGCACGGCGGAAGAGGTCAAGATGACCGTCGGCACGGCCTCGACCGAGAGCGCGGTCACGGAGATGGAAATCAAGGGCCGCGACCTGGTCGCCGGCATCCCGAAGGTCGTCACCACCTCAAGCGACGAAATGCGCGAAGCCCTGGTCGAGCCGATCCACGCGATCGTCGAGACGGTGCACCTTACGCTCGAAAAGACGCCGCCGGAACTGGCCGCGGACATCGTCGACCGAGGCATCATGCTGGTCGGTGGCGGTTCGCTTCTGACGGACCTCGATCATCTGCTTCGCCAGGAAACGCGTCTGCCGATCCTGCGCAGTGAAGATCCCTACACCGCGGTGGTTCACGGTGCGGGTAAGGCCCTCGACAACATTTCGCTGCTGCGAGAAGTCGCGCTGACCTGAGCGACGGGTTCGGCCAAGCGCTGGCGTCGGGCGGTTAGTCCGGGGCGAGCGCCGTCAACGCCAGCTCGATGGCGAGACCTTCGTCGCCTTCGAGTTCGACGTCTCCCGCCAGGAAGGCGTCCTGCGGGTCGAGTTCGCCCGCGCGCAAACGTGCGTAGGTCGATTCGTCGAGCCGAATTGTGGCGCGGGGAGTCGTGCGCTGACTCTCCGTTCCGAAGTGGGCGTGGAGAGCGAATCCGCCGGCACCGATGCGGTCGAAGACGATCCCGCCTTCGAGTTCGCGCAGGCTCCGCACGCGTTGTGACGTGAGCCGCATCTCATCACCGAGTCCTGCGAGTCCACCGAGAAAGCCGAGCAGCGAATCACCGCATTCACGTCGCAGGTTTTCGAAGTCGCCCCTCGAATGGGCGAGAAGCAGAAAGGGCGGCCGCGCAGGGGCGTTCACGCAGCGCATCTCACCGCGATCGATGTCATAGGCGACGCGAAGAGATGGCGCGTCGACCACCGCAACCGGACCCTCGACGACTTCGACGACGATCGATGCGCGAACGGCCTCCATCTCTTCGAGCACCCGTGCAGCGGCTTCGTTCTCGGCAGCAGTCTGACGCTGGTCCGCGAGCGTGCGATTGAATTGCGCGGGGACACGTTCCCGATAGAACGTTTCCGGAGTCTCGCTCAACGCCTTCGCCTTCGTCGTTGGAACTCATCGACGTTTCGTTCGTGGTCCCGATAGTTCGTCGCGAAGATATGCGTTCCATCGTTCCGCGAGACGAAGAAGAGGTAGGGCGAGTCCGCCGGCTCGAGGATCGCACGCAGCGCGTCGCGGCCGGGGCTCGCGATGGGGCCCGGTGGTAGGCCGCTGATCTTGTACGTGTTGTAGGGATTGCTCCCGTCTTCGAGATGGATCCGCTTGATGTTGCCATCGAAGTTCTTGATCCCGTAGATCACCGTCGGATCCGTCTCGAGTCGCATCCGCTTCTTCATGCGATTGAGAAAGACTGCGGCGATTAAGGGCCGCTCGGCAGCGGCGCCGGTTTCCTTCTCGACGATCGAAGCGAGGGTCGTGTGCTCAAGCATGGAGAGAGTGGTCGTGTCTTCGTTCGGCACGAGATCGCGATAGACGCGCAGGAATTCGTCGACCATCGCCGCGATGATTCGCTCCTCGGGAACGCCGCGCGCGAAACGATAGGTGTCGGGAAAGAGATAGCCTTCGAGGGACGGCCCTTCGACGCCGAAGCGTGCGGGGGAATCCGGGTCGAGGGCGATCGTGAGAAATGCGTCCGCATCGGCGAGGCCGGCGTCCTCGAAGCGTTGCGCGATCTCCGTCGCGCGCAGGCCTTCGGGAATGACGATCTTATGCGTCTGAACCCGACCTCGGACGAGGACGTCGAGGATCTCCGGCGTCGACTGCGCATCGCTGAGCTCGTACTCCCCGACCTTCAGCTTCGATGCGAGGTTCTCTGATTCAGCGAACCAGCGCGCCACCTTCGCGTTGCGGATCATGCCTTCGTCTTCGAGCGTTGCAGCGACGCGCCAGAATGAATCACCTGGCTCGACTTCGAAGGCGATCGTTCGCGCACCGTCTTCCGCGGCGACGGGCGACAGCGTTTCTTCAAGCCAAAGCCAACCCGCGCCAGCGGCACCGAGCGCGATCAGGCCCAGGACGCCCAAAGCGATCAACCCTTTTCTCAGCACCCCTCGTTACTCCCCATCGCTCGGTTCATTCATGGTCTCGGTCTCGGTCTCGGTCTCGGTCTCGGTGTGCGCGAGATTGGCCCGCTGTTCGAGATAGGTCTTGAGCAGGATAGACGCCGCCATCTCGTCGACTGTGCCTTTTGACCGACGTGCCGACTTTTTTTTGTGCGTGGTCGGCGCGAGGAGTCGCTCTGCTTCCATCGAGGTCCATCGCTCGTCCAGGGTTTCCACCGGAATCCCGGCCGTCCGCTCAAGATCCGTGGCGAATCGAGTCGCGCGATCCGCTTCGGGGCCATGGCGGCCATCGAGATGAAGGGGCAGGCCGATCACCGCGCGCTCGATCTTCCGCTCGACGATCATCGCACGAAGCGCGGCGAGATCTTTCTTGCGCCCGCGACTGTCGAGCGTGCCGGCCGGGAACGCGATCGCGCCGCCTTCATCCGAGACGGCGAGGCCGATCCGCTTGCTTCCGAGGTCAACGCCGAGAATTCGCACGGCGGCGAGTGTAGCGGGACTCGTCCACTCGCGTTTCGAACGCTGTTCAGACGGGGCCAGGGACCTATCATGGCATCATGAAAGTCTACACGACCGCCCCTTTGGAAGACCCGCGTGAGGCGCGCACGAGCTATCGCCACCTGGAAGAGATCGGCTACGACGGCGCCTTCAGCTTCGAAGCGAAGCACGATCCCTTTCTACCTCTCGTCCTAGCCTCGGAGAACACGACGCATCTCACGCTCGGGACGGCGATTGCGATCGCTTTCGCGCGGACGCCGATGACCCTCGCGAACGCCGCCTACGGGTTGCAGTCGATCAGCGGCGGGCGCTTCATTATGGGCCTGGGCTCGCAGGTTCGGCCGCATATCCAGAATCGCTTCAGCATGCCCTGGTCGAAGCCGGCGAAGCGGATGCGTGAGATCGTGATGGCGATGAAGGCGATCTTTGCGCGCTGGGAGGGCGTGGCGGAGCTCGACTTCGAAGGTGAGTTCTATCGCCACAAGCTGATGATTCCGGCCTTCGATCCCGGGCCGAATCCGTACGGCCCGCCACCGATCTATACGGCGGGAGTCGGCCCGCGGATGACCGAGGTGGCGGGGGAGGTGGCGGATGGGTTCTTCGGTCATCCCTTCAATTCGCGGGAGTCGCTGTCCCAGATCGTTGTGCCGGCGATCGAGCGGGGGCTCGCGAAGTCGGGCCGAACGCGCGGGGATCTCGAGATGATTTTCGCCACGCTGACGGTGACCGCGGATACCGAGGAAGACTTCGAGCGCGTGAAACTCGCGGCGCGCAAACAGCTCGCCTTCTACGGATCAACGCCGGCCTATCGTCCCACCCTCGATCAACACGGCTGGGGCGACGTACATCTCGAGCTGAACCGGATGTCGAAACAGAATCTCTGGGACGACATGACAAGTCTCATCACGGACGAGATTCTCGAGACGATCGCCGTCGTGGGCGAGCGCCATGAGATCGCGGGGAAACTGAAAGCGCGTCTCGATGGAATCGCGGACGGTGTGAGTCTCACGCATAACAGAGCGCCGGACCCTGCACAGTGGGCCGATATCGTGGCGGAGCTACGCGCCGGGCGATGAATCTTTTTCGGACGGGTCGGATGGGTCGGATGGGTCGGATGCGCTGGGTTGGATCCCGGCCAGCGGGTCTTGTTGGGCGAGCCGCTCGACGACCTCCCGCGCCCGAGAGCGAACCGATTGCGTTCCGTCTCGCGCCGCGCGATCGATACATCGCCGCGCTTCCTTCGTAGGCAGAACGGCGAGCGCTTTGACGGTTGAGAGTTGAAGCGCATGCCAATGTGCGCGGCGCAGAACGGGGCGGCGTTCGAGGATGGCGCAGAGGCGCGGAACCGCGCGCTCGTCGCCGATGCTGCCCAGCGCTTCAACCAACATGCAGCTGAGTTGGGTGCGCCCGCTCTGGGTGCTGTCCTCGAGGAGATTGAGGAGCGATGGCAGGGCTTCTCCCTGCTGGAGACGCGCGATGGCCCGTCCAGCCTCGCCGGCGATCTCGTCGAGTTCGCTCTTGAGTGCGATCTGTAGGGCCCCCGAGGCCTCTCGGCCCGGATGAAGACTCAGTGCGCGAATCGCATCTACTCTTCGGCCGCATTCCGGCGCCTGCAGACTTCGCAGGAGCGCCGGTAGCGCCTCCGGATTCTGCATTTCCCCCGCGAGTTGAATACCCAGTCGCGCTCGGGCGTCGTCCTGTCCTTCGATCGCCTGGATCAGTGCGGGAAGGGCCCGCTCCCCTTGCGTCAGGAGCAGCGCACGGAGTGGTGCGCCCCGATCGGGATTCTCTTCTCGGGCGAGGCGTTCGAGGATGCTCGAAACCGCATCTTCGCCGAGCTGGAGAAGCAGCTGTGCCGCGCGCACTCCTGCCATTCCCTCATCGGTTGCGCGATCGATCAGGTCGTTGAGTCGGTCGCCACAAGCCAGGCCCCGGAAGCTGCCCGTCGCCGCGCGCGCTTGCGCAGCGGAACGGCCACCGCTGCCCACCGCATGATCTGCAAGAACGAGCATGACCCGATAACACTCGTCTTCGAGTTCGGCATTCCAGAGCTCTTCCGCCCAGAAGACGATGTCCCGGACACGTTCGAGATAGGCGGCGTCTTCGGTTGTTGCGTCGAGTTCGACTAAGCGCGCTCGAATCCGATCCCCCCTGTCATCGCTCGCGGGGGCGTGGAGCGGCGCCTCATGAAGCTTCCGCTTTTCGCTCGGCGTCTTGTCGCTCGTGTGCGGTTGGATTGCTGTCGGTGGCGTGATCGAGGTCCGCGAAAGTGAAACGCTCGCGCGCGGCGGCGTAGAAGAGAGTGCCTTCTTCTTTATCTCGGTTTCCGACACAGCGAGGCCATTGATACAAAGCCCCGCGCTATCGCGAGCGGCAAGGGTGCGCGCAAGCGCGTCCGGGTCAGCTTCTCGAGCGTGCGCTTGCCCATTGCCCAGCAGCGCAAAGAACCCGGCGAGCGCCGTTCGTGTGATCGTGGGATCGAATTTCAGGCTCTCGATGCCGTGGCGCCGAAGACTCGTTTCGAAGTCGGCGAGGGGCCCCGTGGACTCGAGGTGGCGCTCTTCGGTGGGGAACGTGAATCCAGCTCCTTCTCGATCGGCCAATCGAAACTCGAGGGCTCCCGCCCGGGCGAGTTCGCTCTCGAGCGCGCGGTGGGCGCGGTCTGCGAGAGAGCGTCGTCGTGGGTCCGTTTCACCGTAAAAGCGAAAGCCACGCTCGGCGCGGGCGAGCTCCAGCAGGACGCTGCTGTAGTCGGCCACCGTCCGGCGGGCCCATTCAGCTTGGCTCCTGCTGCGCCCCCTGGACGCCATCTCTTCGGATTCATTCGATAAATTGCGCATTCTCTGCCGGTTCTCATCGGCCTCGTCGACCGACTTCTGAAGCTTTGGCCGTGCGGAATGAAATCTCCTGTTTTCGTCGAATTTTCGCTTTTTCGATTGACGGGTCGAGAAGGCCGCCGCTATTTTGGCCCGAACTCGACGCCCCCCCGCGACGAATGATCCGTAGATTTCGATCCGCGGTCCCGAAAAAGGTGGGATTTCCCATCGAAGCCGGAATTCATCAGACGACCCGACGAGAATCCTCTCGCGACGCCCCGCCAGGCGCCACGCCGCGGACCGATCGGCCTGTTGCCCTCCTGCTCGCGGTCGCGGGCGGCTGTGGCTACGCACCGGTCGCGCCGGGAACCGCCGGCTCGCTGCTGGGTGCGGGGCTCTTTGTCGCGATGGTGTTCGGCTTTTCCCCAATGCTCGGAACGGGCCCAGTACTGTTGTATGTCGCTGCCGCGCTTGCGATCACGCTATTCGGGATGGGTGTCTGGGCGTCGGACGCTGCGGAAGAGGTTTTCGGGGTCTCCGATGATGGCCGGATCGTAGTCGACGAAGTCACCGGGCAGTGGATCACGCTGCTTCCGCTCCTCGCATTTGTCCCACTGTGGCTTGACCCGACTCTCGGCCCGGATGGAATTTATTCGTTCTTTTTCTGGGTCGTGACCGGATTCGTCTTATTTAGGCTGTTTGATGTTTGGAAGCCGGGAGTGATCCGCTGGACGGAGCGCCGCTTCAAGGGAGGGTTCGGAGTGATGATCGATGACGCGGTGGCGGGGATTCATGGTGCCGCGGTGCTCTTCGCCCTCGTGTGGCTCACGGGGCCGCAAGTGACGGAGGTCGTCTCGTGATTGCAGAGATCATCACGATTGGCGACGAGCTGATGCGCGGCGAGATCATCGACTCGAACAAGGCGCGGATTGCGGAACGCCTTCTTCTGCACGATCTCGACTGTCGACATCAGGTGTCGGTGCTCGATGACCCCGCCGATATGCGGGATGCGTTTCAGCTGGCGGCGGAGCGAAGCGACTTCGTGCTGGTTTCCGGTGGTCTGGGGCCGACGCGGGATGACATTACGACCGAGGTGATGGCGGAGACCTTCGGTCGGAAGCTCGAACTCGATGCAGGTTCACTCAAGGCGATCGAAGCGTTCTTCGCGCGGGTTGGGCGCGAGATGGTGGACTCCAATCGAAAGCAGGCCTTCTTTCCGGAGGACGCCGACGTTTTGGCGAATCCGATTGGGACTGCGCCTGGCTTTTCGGTCCGGGAAGGGCGCGCGACATTCTTCGCGATGCCGGGCGTTCCACGAGAGCTCGACAAGATGATGGACGAGCAGGTCCTGCCCCGAATCGCTTCGCGGCTGGTGGAGGAAGACGGGGGCGACTCGGAGAGACGGGTCGTCCGGGCCGCCTTACTGGCGACCTTCGGGTTGGGTGAGTCGACCCTTGAAGAAGAGTTGCTCGACCTGATGCGAGACGGTGCCGTCGAGCTCGGTTTCCGAACGAGCTTTCCCGATAATTTCCTGCGCCCCGTCGCCCGGGCGGCGACCGCGGAGGAGGCGGACGCCCGGATCGCAGAAGCGGTCGCGGCGATTCGCGAACGGCTCGGACCCGTCGTCTACGGAGAGGGAACGGACTCGATGGAGGGCGTTGTCGGGCGAATGCTGACGGATCAGGGGCTCACGGTCGCGACCGCAGAATCTTGTACGGGAGGGTTGATCGCTGAACGTTTCACGGACGTGCCCGGCTCTTCCGCGTATTTCCTGGGTGGAGTGGTGTCGTACTCGAATGAGGCGAAGTCGGCGATGCTCGGTGTTCCGGCGGACGTGATCGAGCGCGAGGGTGCGGTTTCGGAGCCCGTCGTGCGGGCGATGGCTGAAGGCGTCCGCGAGCGATTTGGAAGCGACTTTGCGATCGCGACCTCGGGGATTTCTGGACCGGGTGGCGGGACTCCGGAGAAGCCGGTTGGGCTCGTCTGGATGGCGCTCGCCTCCTCGTCTGGGACGCATTCGGATTCCTTCGTCTTCCAGGTCGATCGAAGCCGACATCGTCGCCTGACCGCGCAGGTCGGACTCGATTGGATTCGCCGAAGCCTGATGGGAGCGGAACTCGTCGGCCCGTCCTTACTTAGAAGAAGCGGAGGCGGTTCCGCGCCAGGAACGAAATGACCGCCGTTGGCTGAAGGCGACTGCGAAGAATCACGAAAGCGGCGAACCCGAAGTTGGGACCAACACCGCTCAGACTGAACTCGACATTCAAGAATCCGAAGTCGAGACAACGAACTAAAAAATGAGATCAACCGGGAGGTAGAGAGAAATGGCACGAGGCAAGAACACGACACCCAAGCCGAAGGTAGAACGAGGCGGAGTCGCCGAGGACGCAAAGTCCAAGGCGATCGAGCTCGCGGTATCGAGTATTGAAAAGCAGTTCGGCAAGGGCGCGATCACGAAGATGACCGACGACGCGGTCAACCATGAGATTCCCTACTTCTCGAGCGGTGCTCCGAGTCTTGATATCGCGCTTGGGATCGGCGGGTTCCCCCGCGGTCGCATCGTTGAGATCTACGGTCCGGAGTCAAGTGGTAAGACGACGCTCACGCTGCATGCGATCGCGGAAATGCAGAAGGTGGGGGGAGTCTGTGCCTTCATCGACGCGGAGCACGCACTCGATGTGAACTACGCGCGGCGACTCGGCGTGAACGTCGATGAGCTTCTCGTTTCCCAGCCGGATACCGGCGAAGAAGCACTCGAGATCGCGGACGTTCTGTTGCGCTCCGGGGCGATCGATCTGGTTGTCGTGGACTCGGTTGCGGCGCTCGTGCCGCGAGCGGAAATCGAAGGCGAGATGGGCGACACGCACGTGGGTCTGCAGGCGCGGCTGATGAGTCAGGCGCTTCGCAAGCTGACGGGCACGGTCTCAAAGTCCGGTGCGACGATCGTCTTCATTAACCAGATCCGCATGAAGATCGGCGTGATGTTCGGCAGTCCCGAAACGACGACGGGCGGTAACGCGCTCAAGTTCTACTCGTCCGTTCGAGTCGATGTCCGACGAATCGCTGCGATCAAGGAAGGTGATGAAGTCACGGGTAATCGGACTCGTGTGAAGATCGTGAAGAACAAGGTCGCTCCGCCGTTCAGGCAGGCCGAGTTCGACATCATCTACAACGAGGGCATCTCGCGTGAAGGTGACTTGATCGACCTTGGGGTCGATGAAGGCATCGTCGAGAAGAGCGGCTCCTGGTACTCCTACGCCGATGAGCGAATCGGGCAGGGGCGCGAGAAGGCACGGACCTTCCTGAAGGAGAACCCTGAGATGTGCAGCCGCCTCGCTGAGGAGGTCTATCTCGCGAAGGGCCTCAAGCTGGCGGTTCCGGCCAGAGCAGCGGACGATGCTGCGGAAGTCTCGGAAGTCTCGGAAGACGAGGACGCGCTCGACGCCGAATAGGCGATCGAGAGCAGATTGGCCCGGATTGAGCCCGGCGCGATCACTCCCGTCACCCCCGGTTGTGAGCCAGCAGCGTGCGATGCACGTTGCTGGCTCTGCGGGACGGACGGGCGGGGCGTCGCCGATGTTGCTCTTCGGGTCGGCGGATACGCAGATGCCCTCCTAAGTAGCTGATCTAGAATAGAAAAATCTGATATCTGAATCGCTACGGTTCTGCTGCGCCGCCCAAATGCGCTTCGCAAGCGCCCCGATCGCGACCTGCATTGCCCTGTTGCGCTTGCGCGCCTCAAGGAAGGCCTTCCCCCGGTCGAAAAGGGGACACGACCCCGTAGTCCGAATTGGGCTGCGAGGGGTGAAATTCGTGAGCAAGGTCAGGGGCTTTCGGGGCGACGCATGGAACTGAACGAGATCTTGAAGGTCGCCATCAAGGGCGGGGCCTCCGATATTCACCTGAAGTCGGGGCTGCCTCCGATGTTCCGCGTCGATGGCGCGCTTGTGCCGCTGAAGAACGGCGAACGGGTGCTGCCCGACGAGCTGCAGAAGATCGCGTTCTCGATCATGAACCCGATCCAGAAGGCGCGCTTCGAGGAGAACCGCGAAGCGGATCTGGCTTACGGCATTCCCGGATTGGGCCGCTTCCGTGTCAACGTCTTCCAACAGCGCGGCACGGTCGGCATCGTCTTCCGCGTCATCCCCTTCGGCGTCAAGACGATCGAACAGCTCTTCCTGCCGAAGGTGATCGAGAAGATCAGCCAGGAACAGCGCGGCCTCGTTCTCGTGACCGGGACGACCGGCTCCGGTAAGTCCACGACCCTCGCGGCGATGATCGAACACATCAACGCCAATCGAACCAGTCACATCATGACCATCGAGGATCCGATCGAGTTCCTCGTGCGCGACCGCCGCTCCATCGTGAACCAGCGTGAGATCGGCGTCGACACGCATTCCTTCTCTGCCGCTCTTCGCGCGGCGCTTCGCCAGGATCCCGATGTGATTCTGGTCGGCGAAATGCGCGACTTCGAAACGATCGAGACGGCGCTGACCGCGGCCGAGACCGGCCACCTCGTGATGAGCACGCTGCACACCCTCGACGCGACGGAAACGATCAACCGCATTATCTCGGTCTTCCCGCCGTATCAGCAGAAGCAGGTCCGCCTGCAGCTGTCGACGATCCTCAAGGCCGTCATCAGTCAGCGACTCGTTCCGCGAGCCGACGGCAAGGGACGTGTCCCGGCACTCGAAGTGCTTGTTTCGACGGCGTTCACGCGCGAATTGATCGGGGACAAGGATCGCACAAAGGAACTGCCCGACGCGATCGCGAAGGGACATACGACGTACGGGATGCAGACCTTCGATCAGTCGCTGATGAGCCACGTGAAGTCGGGACTGGTTTCCTACGACGAAGCGCTGAAGCACGTGTCGAATCCGGATGACTTTGCACTTCGCTTCCGCGGAATCGCCTCGACCTCGGATGCCGAGTGGAGCGACTTCACCGAGGACGAGTCCGCCGAAGAACAGAAGCCCGACAACGACGGCGTCGACGGTCTCCTCGACGACGACGATTTCAACATCGATCGCTTTTAGGCGCAGGCGCTTCTTCCCTCCGCGCTACGCCGCCCCCCGACTCCGTCGACCTGTCACAATCTGGGGCGATCGAGCCTCGGCGTGAACCCGTTTCTTTTCCAGGTTTCGGGGATGCGTTTGCGACGAACAGGGTGACGCGACCACCTAATGAAGAATCCCCTTAGAGGAGACTCTTCTTGAAAACGCGCGTCCTTTCTTCTGCCGCGGTCCTCGAAACCCATGCTGTGTTCACTCTCCTGTTCGTTGCCTTGCTTACCCCGAGTGGCGCGTTCGCGGCCGAAATTCTGCGAGTCGAACGATGGCTCCAGGTTTCTACGTTCGCGGATTCAAGAGGCCTCATGACGGACAGCTCGAATGAACAGGCTGGGAGTGCGGCGATCGGACTGTTCTCCGAGGAGGTCGTCGACGGGGTAGGGCTTGGTGATCTCGTGACGGCGACGGGGGAGGTGATGCAACACTCGACGGTCTCAGCGGTCGATGGGGTGATGCGAGTCGAGGGAAGTGGGTCGGCTGGAGGGGGCGTCAGCGTGATGGACCCCGGGTTCGCTTCAAGAGGGAGGGTTGACGTCCGAAACCTTCTCGTCGTCGATTTCGAGGTCTCGCAAGCCTCGCCGTTCACTCTGAATATCTCGATGCTCGCCGACGCAGTTGAAACGAGTCGCGGTACGGGTCTGTCGAGGGTCACCAATTCGCCCCGCGTCATTGCGTGGCTAGCGAATAGTTCATCAGGGCTTCTGTTCCAGTGGAGAATCTACGACCACACGCCGGGAAACGGGGCGGCACGATTGGATGACGTCGTCTCCGGTTTGCTCGGCGTAGATACATACACGCTCTCGATTTTTACGGGCGGCGACTTTCAAGGCCGCGAAGAGGCCGAAGCACTCGGACTCGCCAGCTTCGATGTACGTCTTCTTGTGGTCCCCGAGCCCTCGACCGCGCTCTTGCTTGGGCTCGGGCTCGTGGGGCTTCGCCTGGCGTCCGTGGGAGCTTCGGATTGAGCGGTGATCAGTCTCGTCGGCGATGCTGATTGGTGGGCCGGAACCCGGTAGGATCTGACTTGAGCGAGTGACTTGCGGGGGGCCGGAGGCGGATGTCCGACAGACGAGGAAGTGGCGGAGATCTGTGGAAGATCGGCGCGCCCGTTTTTGCCATCGTCGCGGTGGGTTTCTTTCTCGCTTATTGGTTTGTTGACCCGGCGCCCCCGAGCCGCATCGTGGTTGCGACGGGCGAGGCGAGCGGCGCCTATCACGCGTTCGGAGCGGAGTATCGCGCGCGGCTTCGGGAATTCGAAATCGAGGTCGAGCTGCGGGAGACTGCAGGCAGTGACGAGAGTCTCGAACTCTTGCGCGAGCGCAAGGTCGACGTGGCCTTCGTTCAGGGCGGAGTCTCAGATCCGGCCGACGGGGAGCAGCTGGAGAGCCTAGGGAGCCTGTACTACGAGCCGCTTTGGGTCTTCGTTAGGGCGGGCAGCGAAGCGGTTCGTCTCTCGGATCTCGCAGGTCTTCGGATTGCAGTCGGGCCGGAAGGCAGCGGGACTCAAGCGATCGCGCTCGAATTGCTGGCGCGAAACGGAATCGAGACGCGAGGGTTTGATCTGGCCGGCCGTGCCGGTGTGGATGCCTTGCTCACTGGGCAGGTTGATGCCGCTTTCCTGATCGCGTCGCCGACGTCGGAGCTCGTTCGTGAGCTCTTGCTCGACCCAAGGGCCCAGCTCTTCTCATTCTCCCGAGCGGAGGCGTACGTTCGGACGCATCGCTTCCTCTCACACGTCGTCTTGCCGGAAGGGATGATCGACTTCGCGCGCAATATTCCGGATCGCCGCATCGACCTCGTTGCGCCGACTGCCAACCTGGTCGGGCACGCGGATCTCCATCCGGCGCTAGTGGATCTGCTTGTGCAATCCGCCGCGAAGATTCACGGTCCGGGTGGCGTGTTTGAATCACCGGGCACCTTTCCGACCGCCGATTTCATTGAGTTGCCGCTTAACTCCGAGGCAGAGCGCTACTACAAATACGGCCCGCCCTTCCTGCAGCGCTATTTGCCCTTTTGGCTGGCGACCCTCGTCGACCGGCTGAAGGTGATGCTGATCCCGCTCGTCGCCCTGCTGATCCCGATTTTCCGACTCTTTCCGCCGATCTACCGGTGGCGGGTGCGCTCTCGGATCTACCGCTGGTACACGGAACTCCGCGAAATCGATCCACGCAATCGCGGAGATTTCGGCCTCGAAGAAGCGATTGCCGAGGTCCAGCGGATCGAAAATGAGGTCACCGAGGTCGAAGCCCCCGCGTCCTACGCGCAGGAACTCTACGACCTGCATCTGCACGTGGAGTTCGTAAAGCGACAGCTCGAGGAGCGCCGCGGCGCGGCGGATTCGTAGCGGCCGGGGCCAACTGACGCAGATCCGACCCGCGCCTGATCAGCGCCCGACCAGCTCCGCGTAGCCCCCGGCGGACACGTTCCTGCCGAGATCCGAGACTCCGGGCAGGGGGCCGCTATATTCCCGCGCGAATTCAGACCTTTACCGCTGATCGAGGTGCCCCATGTCCCTCCCGTCCCGGGAGATTCGAGAGACGTTTCTGCGCTATTTCGAGGAGAACGGCCATCGCCGTGTCTCAAGCGCCTCCCTCGTTCCGGATTCCGATCCGACGCTGATGTTTGTCAACGCGGGCATGGTCCCGTTCAAGCGGACCTTCCTGGGCGAAGAGACGCGCGACTATGTGCGCGCCACAACGTCACAGAAGTGCATGCGCGTTTCGGGCAAACATAACGACCTCGAGAACGTGGGTCGCACCGCTCGCCATCACACCTTCTTCGAGATGATGGGCAATTTTTCCTTCGGTGATTACTTCAAGGAACAGGCGATCGAGCACGCCTGGAAACTGCTGATCGAGGGCGTGGGGTTCCGGCCGGAAGACCTCTGCGTCTCGGTGTTCCAGGAAGATGACGAGGCCTACGACATCTGGAAGAACCAGATCGGGATTCCCGAGTCGAAGCTCTATCGCCTCGACGAGAAAGAAAATTTCTGGTCGATGGGCGACACGGGCCCCTGCGGTCCGTGCTCCGAGATCCACTACGACTGGGGTGAGCTCGCCGAGCATCCGAATGACGATCCGTCGAGTGAGACGGGTCGCTTCATGGAGATCTGGAACCTCGTCTTCATGCAGTTCAATCGGGACGCGAGCGGCGAGATGACTTCGCTGCCGAAGCCCTCGATCGATACGGGCGGCGGGCTTGAGCGTTGGGCCGCGGTTCTGCAAGGCAAGCGATCGACCTGGGAGTCGGACTCGTTCACGCCCTTGATCGACCGTGCCGGTGAACTCACGAACGTGACGCCCGGAGCGAGTGACGAGACGGATGTGTCCCTGCGCGTTGTGGCGGATCATGCGCGCGCGCTGGCGTTCCTGATTGGCGATGGCGTTCTGCCGAGCAATGCGGGGCGAGGCTATGTCCTACGCCGCATCCTTCGGCGTGGATCGCGACATGGCAAGCTGCTCGGTCAGGACACGCCGTTCATCCACAAGGTCGCCGACAAGGTGATCGACGAGATGAGCGAGGCCTATCCCGAGCTCGTCGATCGACGCGCGTACATCACGGATCGCATTCATCGTGAAGAAGAACGATTCCTCGAAACGCTGACCAAGGGCATGGACCTGCTCGACGGTGAGATCGAGGAGCTGAAGGCGAAGGGCTCGGAGCTCTTGCCCGGAGCGACGGTCTTCAAGCTCTACGACACCTTCGGCTTCCCCATAGACCTGACCGCAGACATTCTGGTGGGCCACGGCATGTCCCTCGATCAGTCGGGCTTCGACAGCGCGATGTCCGAGCAGAAGGCGCGTGCGCGTGCGGCCTGGAAGGGCAGCGGCGATAAGGCGGTCCAGGAAATCTACGGTCGAATCGCGACGGACATCGAAACGACTTTCCGAGGCTACGAAGCGCTCGAATTCGAATCCCCGATTGCCGCGATGCTCTCGGGGGGGGAGACCGTGACGTCTGCGAACGAAGGCGCGACGATCGAATTGATCTTCGACGAGACGCCTTTCTATGCCGAGAGCGGCGGGCAGATGGGCGATCAGGGTCGGATTACGACGGAGACCGGTGTCGTCGTCGTGAGCGATGTTCAGAAGCCTGTCGCGGGACTCTTCGTGCATCAGGGCGTCGTCGAGAGCGGATCCGTGTCCGTCGACCAGGAAGCGAAGCTCGAGGTCGACGCGGAGACCCGTAAGGCGACGGTTCGCAATCACACGGGAACGCATCTGCTGCATTCAGCGTTGCGCGCCACGTTAGGCGAGCAGGCGATGCAGAAGGGCTCGCTTGTTGGGCCGGAACGGCTTCGCTTCGACTTTACGCACGATGCGCCCCTCACCCAGGACGAACTCGACGAGATCGAAGATCGCGTGAACGTGATGATCGAGTCGAACCAACAGGGTGGCACGGAAGAGATGGATTATCCGTCGGCCATCAAGGCGGGCGCGATTGCGATCTTCGACGAAAAATACGGCGACGATGTTCGCGTCGTTTCCTTCGGCGACTGCAGCACTGAACTCTGCGGTGGAACCCACGCTTCCGCGACCGGCGACCTCGGGCTGCTCAAGATCGTGTCGGAGTCGGGTATTGCCGCGGGCGTTCGGCGCATCGAAGCGTTGACCGGAATCGGCGCGCTCCGGCATATTCGCGAGCAGGAGCGATTCGCCCTCGATGCGGCGGATCGGTTGAAAGTTCCGCTCGCGGAGCTGCCCGGTCGCGTCGGCAAGCTCGTCGAGGAACGCAAGGAAGCGCAGAAGCAGATGGATGATCTGCGCGCGCGCAAATCGAGCGGAGGATCGGGAGATCTCTTCACGTCGGCGCGCGAGCTTTCGGGAATCGCCGGAGCGAAATGTATTGCCGGCGTGGTCGAGGACGTGGATGCCAAGGCGATGCGGACGATGGTCGATGACTATCGCAATCGGATCGGCACGGGCGTCGTCTGTCTCGCAGCGGCGCAGGGCGACAAGGCGCTGCTCGCGATCGGCGTGACGAAGGACCTGACCGACCAGCTCAAGGCGGGCGATCTGATTCGCGACGTGGCGGGCGTGGTCGGCGGCGGGGGCGGCGGACGGCCGGACTTCGCGCAGGCCGGCGGCAAGGATCCGAGCAAGCTCGAAGAAGCGGTCGCGAAATTCAACGAATTGGTGGGCGATTGATGAGTGGCTCTGGCCGGGAGGCCGGGCTCGGCAACTATTTCCGGCCAGAGCGGCGCGCAACGCGCGTGGTTCGTGTCGGTGATGTCGAGATCGGTGGCGATCATCCGATTCGCATCCAGTCGATGACGAATACGGACACGATGGATACGGCGGGGACCGTCGAGCAGACGATCCGGCTTGCGAACGCGGGCTGTGAGATCGTTCGCGTGACCGCGCCCTCGATTCGCGACGCCGAGAACCTGCGTGAGATCCGTAAGGCGCTCACGGCGCAGAACGTTCGCGTGCCCCTGGTTGCGGATATCCACTTCACGCCAAACGCCGCGATGATTGCGGCAGAAGTCGTTGAGAAAGTCCGGATCAATCCCGGTAACTACGCCGACAAGAAAAAGTTCGAGATCCGCGAATACGACGACAGTCAATACGATGCGGAGATCGAGCGGGTTCACGAACGCTTCCGTCCCCTTGTTAAGCGCTGTAAAACGAACGGCGTCGCCATGCGTATCGGCACGAATCATGGTTCGCTCTCGGATCGCATCATGAATCGCTTCGGCGACACCGCCGAAGGGATGGTCGAGAGCGCCCTCGAATTTCTCGACGTCTGCGAGGACGAGAACTACTACGACGTAGTCTTCTCCATGAAGGCCTCGAATACGCAGGTCGCCATCCAGGCCTATCGCCTGCTCGCGTCGCGCCTTGAAGCCCGCGCGCCGGGTGAGCCGTCCTATCCCTTTCACGTCGGTGTGACGGAAGCGGGTGATGCGGAAGACGGTCGGATCAAGAGTGCGATCGGCATCGGCTCGCTCCTCGAAGACGGCCTCGGAGACACGATTCGGGTGTCACTGACCGAGGACCCCGTTCGCGAGGTGCCGGTTGCCCGTGGGATCGCCGCGCGCGCCGAATCGGTGACCACGCAGCGGCTCGCGGCCGATGAGAAGCTCGATGTTCCGGCCCCACCTGCTGCGCGCTATTTCGCGCCGATGCGCCGCGCGACGCAGGAACAAGCTTGGGACGGCTTGACCGTCGGTGGCGAAACGCCCGTACGCGTTGAGATGGAAGTGCCGGATGCGCTCGCTGATCCCGTCGCGGCAGCGGCTCGGGTTGCGACGGACCTGTCAGCGCTGCGCGATGTTGCTTGTGAGTCGTTACTGCTCGGCGGGGGGCCGGCATCGAAGGTCGAGGTCTTCCGTCGCGAGCTCGCCATGCTCGGCCTTGAAGTCGCCCTCTCACGAAGGGGCGAGCTCGATCGAGCCGCAGCCGAAATGGATGCATCGCCAGGACGCATCGTTCTTCCGCTTGCTAATGACGTATCGGACGCGTCGATTGCAGCCGTACTCGATCGCGCCTCCGAAGTCGGGACCCTCGTCGAATGGGAGATCGACGCACCGGGCGGCCAGATCGCTGAAGTCGTACGCCGCGCAAACGTGGGCCATGAACAAGTCTCCGCCCTGAGCCTGACGGCTTCGGCCTCGCTTCATGATCATCGAGTCCTCGTAGCAGCTCTCGAAAGTACGCAGGACAAGGGCGCCGCTGGAGGCGTTCCGATCGTGCTCCGGCAAGCGATTGGAAAGCCTTCGGCTGCCTCGGAAGTCGCAGGCCTTGAGCTGGGAGGCGTTCCGGAGGCGGGGCTGCTCGATGCGTCGGTCCGCCTCGGCGGGCTGTTATGCGATGGGGTGGGGGATGTCGTTTCGCTCCGCTCGGAAGCGGGTCTCGCGCCGGTCGTGGACGTCGCCTATCGCATTCTGCAGGGCGCACGCCAGCGAACGACCCGGACCGAGTATATCTCGTGCCCGTCCTGCGGCCGCACGCTCTTCGATCTCGAAGAGATCACGGCCCGGATCAAAGCACGCACGGATCACCTGAAGGGCGTGAAGATCGCGGTCATGGGCTGCATCGTGAACGGCCCCGGCGAAATGGCGGATGCCGATTTTGGATACGTGGGCTCGGGGGTTGGGCAGGTGACCCTCTATGTGGGCCAGGACGTCGTCGCTCGTGCGGTTCCCGAAGCGGAGGCGACGGATCGCCTCGTTGATCTGATTCGCGAGCACGGCCAATGGGTCGATCGGGCAGAGCCGGCCCGCGCCTAACGCGTGCTGCTTCTCGCGCCGAAAGAAGTTAGAACCACTCGCCCGGTGAAGCGACCGAAGGTAGGGCGTCGCTGAGTTCGCCATCCATGTTGGCGACGCGCCACTCTTCAACGACCTCGACGCTGCGCGCGTTCTGGGTCCACGTATGATCGGGCCCCACGAGCCAGAGGGTGATCAGGACGAGCACCGCGGCGACGATTGTTCCCTCGGCGAGGCCCAAGGCACCGCCTCCCACACGATCCGCCCAGCCCAGGCCCGCAAACTGGACGCCCTTTTTCATGGCCTTCGCGATCACGCCACAGAGTAGGATCGTCGCCATCACGAGCAGGACACCCGCGATCCAGACGGCGGTCTTGCCGGTGATCTCACCGCCGGTGATCGATGTGAGCTGGGCCGTGACGGGGTCGACGAAGAGTCGTGTCACGATGGTACAGAGGCCGATCGCCGCGAGGGAGAGGCCTTCTCGCACGAGGCCGATCCAGAGACCGCGCACGATGGCGGCAAAAATGACGGTCGCCGCAACCATATCCATCAGCGGCAATTCGCTCATGCGTCCTCAGACGGGTTCGATCCGTCGGTTCCCAAAGGCGCTCGCGTTCTGAGCTGAGTCGTCTTCCAGGCTTTCGGGGGCGCGGGTAACGGCTCGGCACGGGGCACCGCCCCCACCGAAGCGAAGGCGATCTCGTCGTCGTTCTCGGAAGAGAGCTTGCCATCCGGGTTCGCGACTTCGTCGCGCTGTCCGCGGGCGAGGTTGCCGCTCACGAGTCGCAGATACATGCGCGCTTCATCGCGCCCCGGATCTTTCTCGAGCACCGCATCCCACTCGCGAATCGCATCCGGCGTGCGCCCCATCGAGTAGTACGTCAGCCCGAGCTGGATCTGACTATCGAGGAGTCCGGAATGGAGCCGCAGGATGCGTTGGAACTCTTGAGCGGCCTGGGCGGGAAGGCCAGCTTCACGAAGGGTGATCGCGAGACGATGCCGAATGTCGTGATAGGTCGGGCAGCGATCGAGGGCGCCCCGGTATTGTTCGATCGCATCGCGCCGTTCGCCCGCTTCGACGAGTGCATCGGCAAGCGCCGCCTGTTGGTTCGCAAGCTTGCCCCGAGTCGTCGGGTCAAGGCCTGCGGCCGTCGGTCGTGAGAGCTCGCTCGCGCGTTCCGCGTAGCCCTGGGAACGTTCGTATTCGCCGCGTCGCTCATGCAAGCTGGCCAAAGCGAGGAGCGCCTCCACGTAAGAAGGGTTGATCCGGATCGCGTCCCGGAATTGATCAAGCGCGGCGTCTAGGTCCCCGCGGCGCTCGTTGATCATGCCGATCATGTAGTGGACGTCGGCAAATTGGGCGCCGTGGGCCACGAGGCGATTGAGACTGTCGAGCGCACCAGCGTCGTCGCCGCGATGGTATGCGCGCCGACCATGAAGAAGGATCTCGCGATCGCTGGCGATGGCGCCGAGTTCGATCCCACGCGCGACTTCCGTCTGCGCCTCCGTCGCGTCAACCGCAGTGCTCGTGCTGCCGGCAACCTCCGGCGCGGGTGCAGCGCTCGAGAGCGTGGTGGATCTTCCTGCCGGCACCGTCGGTTTCGTCGGTTTCGTCGGTGTGGTCGGTGTGGTCGGTGCTGTCGTCTGAGTAGTCGTCACGGTCCTGGATTGACCTATGGACGGATCCATCGCGATCCCCCCGGATTCGCACTGAAAGGCATTTCAGTTGGGGCGAAGATGCCACCTCGCTCGCGACACGTCGAGGGTCGCGGTCCCAAGGAGCGAATTGTGCCGCCACTCTCGAACGCTATTTCGGAGGGAAGGGGGCCCGACTACTCCGCCTGGGCGATTCGCGAGCGGGCTCGACGGGCGGCGGCAGAGTCGGCGTAGTTTTCAACCACCACATGGTAGAGGCGAAGCGCCTCGTCCTCGCGTCGCATGTTCTCGAGGCAGACGCCAAGTCGATAGAGTGCGCGCGCGTCGAGGCCCAGCCCCGGGTACTCGTCGATCACCCGTCGATAGCGCGCGGCGGCCGACTGCCAGTGGGTTCGTTCGAGGTAGAAGTCGCCGATGTGAAGCATGTTCTGCGCGAGCCGCGTGCGCAGTCGCAGCATCATTTCTTCGCCTTCGCGGGTCTCTTTCGCGTAGGGGTGATCGCGAATCAACTTTTCGAGGGCGTCCGTCGCTTCGAAGGTCGCGCTCTGATCCCGGTCGACACTCTCGATCTGATTGAAGTGACACTGGGCTGCGCGCAGCAGCGTGTAGGGCACGCTCGGGTGTTGGGGATGGAGGTCCGCGAAGTCCTGGTAGTAGGCGAGGGCTTCTTCGTAGCGCTCGTCTTCGAAGTAGGCGTCGGCGATCTTGAGCTGGGCCCGAAGCTCGTAGTCGCTGTAGGGATAGTTATCGATGATCGCCTGGAAGCTCTCGATCGCGGCGTCGTAGTTCACGATGGGGAAGAGCCAGAGGACTTTGCGGCCCTTCAGGATCTCAAGCCCATCGGCGTAGAGGTCCTCCGCCGGCTTCACGTCCTCGAATGTGGCGGTATCCGTCGCGCATCCTGTCACCGAAACGAGGGCGAGGGCGAGTCCTATGGCGCAGGCAAGTGGGCGGGCGAGGGGCCGCGGGCGACTGTGGGAAATGCTGTGAGAATTCGGCTGCAAAAGGGGTTCTCCTGCGCGCACGCTATCCGGAGGGCGCCGCGCAGTCAATTTGAGGCCCCCGGCGATGGGCGGGTTCCCTGAGTTCCTGCTAGCCTGCGCCGCCGCACGGCCCCGTATAGATCGCCGGGAGTGGTGTCGTGGCGTTTCGCCGGACATCCCCGCGTCCCCAACCTCTCTTCACCTCTTTACACCTCTCGTCGCTCGTCCCGATTCACAGATCGAGACACCTCAAACGAGGTCGCCAGCGAACAATATCGGAGAATCAAACCATGGATCGTGAATCGGTGGAACGCCTTCGCTTTGACCGTCGCCTGCAGCGCCGGCGAGACTGGGTCGAATCGGCTCAGGTCGACGCGCACCTCGAAACGCTGCCCGACGTGTCCGACAAGATGACGACCGCGGCTGAACTCGAAGCGGAAGAGGCTGAACAGGCCGCGGCCGAGCCCGAACCGGCTCCCGCAGTCCCCGAAACGGCTGCTCCTGTTGCCGGCGATTTCGGTGCTTCGACGACGCTCGGCGGTGGATCGTTTGGGCGTGACCCCAGTGGTGGCGAAGGCGGCGGATCGAGCTTCGGCTGATCCCCTCGCGGGTTGACGCAAAGGGCGCCTTGGGCGCTTCGCTGACCCGCGCACGGCATTTCGCAGAGCGATGATCAAGGAAAAGCTGGGCCACCGGATCGACGGGTGGATCCACACGCTCTTTCCCTTCCTGTTCTGGCGTCCGCTCAATCCGGACGCGATGACGGTCTTTGGGACCCTTGTCGCGGGCGCCTCTGGCCTCGCCTTTGCGCAGGGCGCCTTCGTGACGGCAGGCCTGCTTCTCCTCGCGGGCGGCTTCTTCGACCTCGTCGACGGCGTGGTCGCGCGCCATTTCGGAATCGCCACACGCTTCGGCGCCTTTCTCGATTCCTCCCTCGATCGCGTGGTCGACCTTCTCGCGATGCTCGGTCTCGTCGTGTTTTACGCGCGGAGTGAAGCGACGGGTTGGGCCCTACTCACCGCATGGATCCTGGTTGCCACGATTCTCACGTCCTACGCGAAAGCGCGCGCGGAACTCATGATCGAGCGGATGCCGGGGGGGCTGCTTGAGCGCGGCGAGCGAATCGGTTTGCTCGCGGCGGGCGCGATCCTGGGCGTCCTTCCGCCAGTGCTGATTGTGCTGGCAATCGGTTCGAGTGTGACGGTGGGCCAGCGATTCCTCTACGCTTACCGCGAGATGGGGCGCCTCGACCGACTCGACCGGGAAGAGGCGGCGCCTGAGAGAAACGAGGAGCGCTGACCGACATGGCATCGGACGACAAGACGAATGAGAACGCTGCGCAGGGGGAGATGCCCAAGGTCGATTTCTCGACGCTCGTTCTCTCTTTGGGAACGACGGCGCTGTATCAGCTGGGGGCGGTGCCGGATCCCGAGACCGGTGAGCATGTGAGCCCCGACCCACTCGTGGCGCAGCAAACGATCGATACGCTCGAAATGCTGCGCGACAAGACGAGGGGCAACCTCGATGACGAGGAGCGAAAACTGATCGATTCGCTGCTCTACGAGCTCCGCATGCGCTTTGTCGAGACCGGGCGTTGAGCGGGACGGATTCCGCGCGCTCGTCGATCTCGCTCAAGACCCCCGCCAAGATCAACCTCGGACTCCGGCTCACGGGCCTTCGCGACGACGGCTACCACCTGCTTGAGAGCGTCTTTGCCCCGGTGGCGCTCTACGACGATGTCGACCTCATCTGGCGCGACGGGAGGGCAGGGATTTCATTCAATCTCTGTGTGGCGCAGGATGCCGGGCTGCCCCGGGCGCTCGCCGATGTGACGGAGGGACCGGACAATCTCGTCGTGCGTGCCGCGGAGGCATTCCGTGAGGCTTCCGGGATGGATGGGCGCCTCGAGATCAGCCTGACGAAGCGGATTCCGGTCGGTGCCGGCCTTGGCGGCGGGTCGAGCGATGCCGGAGCCATTCTCTCGGGGCTCTCGGTGCTCGCGGGAGACCAGGCGCCCGCGCCCGCGGAGCTTCACGAACTCGCGCTCGGACTGGGAGCCGATATTCCGTATTTTCTGGCCCCAGAGCCGGCCCTGGTGACCGGAATCGGTGAGCGAATCGAGCCCATCGCGGGGCTTCCGGGCCTCGCTCTCGTGGTTGCCAATCCGGGGATTTCCGTTTCAACGGCGGAGGTCTACCGACTTGCCGATGCACTGCCGGATTCGTTGACGGCGCCCGACCCAGGCTCTACGATGCGGGCGATTTCACGGCTAGCTGGTGAGACGGGGGATTGGGCACCCGCCCTCGGGGACTTGCTCGTCAACGATCTTCAACCCGCAGCGATTCGTCTTTGTCCTGAGGTCGGCCTATGGCTCGACCATCTGCGGGACGTGGGCGCGGTCGGTGTTGGGATGTCGGGAAGTGGCGGAACGGTCTTCGGCGTTTTTCTTTCGACAAGCGAGGCAACTTTTGCAGCGAGCACGCTGCAAGCGGCGCTCGAGCATGATGTCGAACCGATGAACGACGCGGTTGGACCCGTACCCTGGATTCGCGCAACGCGAATTCTCACAGGCAGCTGAAAAGATAGATCGATCAAAGAGAATTCTTGGGGCGTCGCCAAATGGTAAGGCAGCGGCCTTTGGAGCCGCCATTTGTAGGTTCGAATCCTACCGCCCCAACCATCGTTAAGGGTGGGGAACGTTTTGCTGAGTGCGTCGCATCAAGCAGGTAGGCGGCGCAGCAAGTCAGACAAAGCCGTTCCTGCCCGAATTGCTAGGCCGGCTACTGAGAGTGCGGCACTGGATCTAGCGGGAACAGAAAATCAGATTGAATCAGGCGGGATGAGTCGGGCGTGTCGGGGGGCGCGTTGGGTGAGTCTCGATGGGCGTCGATGAGGCTTCGGTCTCGGTAGGCATGTCGTTCGAAGGGCGAGGCGGGACCGAGATGAGCAACACGACAGGAAAGGCGAGACGGATGCAGGATCTCAAGCTGTTTAGTGGCAATGCGAACGTCGCGCTCGCGCGATCGGTTGCCCAGTACCTCGATATCGACCTCGGTCGCGCCGAAGTCGGCACGTTCAGCGACGGCGAATGCGCCATCGAGATCAGCGAGAATGTTCGCGGCCTCGATTGCTTCGCACTTCAGTCGACCTGTGCTCCGCAGAACACGCATCTCATGGAGATGTTGATCATGATCGATGCGCTGAAGCGCGCATCCGCGCGCCGTATCACGGCGGTCATCCCCTACTACGGCTATGCCCGCCAGGACCGCAAAGTCCGGCCGCGCGTGCCGATTACGGCGAAGCTCTGCGCCGATCTGATCCAGACCGCGGGCGCCGATCGCCTGCTCTGCATGGACCTCCATTCCGGTCAGATCCAAGGATTCTTCAATATCCCCGTCGACAACCTCTACTCAACGGCGCTGATGCTCGACTCGATCGAACGCCGCATCGGCTCGGACGTGACGGTGGTTTCCCCGGATGCCGGCGGTACGGAACGCGCGCGCGCCTACGCGAAGCGACTCGGTGCGAACCTGGCGATCATCGATAAGCGGCGTGAAGTCGCGAACGTCGCCGAAGTCATGAACATCATCGGTGATGTGAGCGGTCAGACCTGCATCATCGTCGACGACATGGTGGATACGGCCGGCACGCTTTGCGAAGCCGCTCGAAGCCTGATGGAAGAGGGAGCCGTCGCGGTGCACGCCGCGATCACGCACCCGGTTCTTTCGGGTCCCGCGCTCAAGCGCATTTCCGAATCACCCCTCGACCAGGTGATCGTGACCGACACGATCCCGCTCCGCCCGGACGCGGTCGACATGGGCAAGCTTCACGTGGTTTCCGTCGCCGGCCCGATCGGCGAGGCGATTCGACGCATCAATAACGAGGAGAGCGTGAGCTCGCTCTTCTAAGCAACCAGATAAGCAATCAATGATCTCGATCGCGTGCCGCGACATGGTTGTCTGCGGGAGCGAACGGGAAGATCGAAAGGTCGGCCTCACTGGATCGACGGACACGAACGAGTGTCAGTTCCGAACAGCGAAGATGAAGCCGACGAGGAGAAGAACATGGGTGATGTGACATTGGCGACGGCGGCGCGTGCAGAACGCGGCAAGGGCGCGGCGCGCGAGATGCGACGTCAGGGAATGATTCCAGCGGTCGTTTACGGTGGCGGCCGCGAGGCGACGGCGATCGCGATCGATCGCAACGGCTTCGAGCGCATGCTCGAGAAGAGCCACTCGGGCGTGAATACGCTGATCGATCTGGCGGGTGATTCCGAAGCGGCCGGCCGAACGGTGATCGCGAAGGAACTTCAGCGAGAAGCCGTCCGTGGCGCGCTGATCCACGTCGACTTCTACGAGATCGATCTGAGTGAGAAGATCGAAGTGGCGGTTCCGATCCACCTGACCGGAACGGCCGCAGGCGTCGTGCTGGGCGGCGTGCTCGATCAGCAGCAGCGTGAAATCGCGCTGCTTTGCTTGCCGAACGCGATTCCGGACGAGCTCGAAGTCGACATCTCTGGAATGGAGCTGGGCGATTCGCTTCACATCGCCGACCTGCCGATCCCGGAAGGAACCGAGATCGTGACGGAAGACAGCCTGACGGTTGCGACCGTGCTCGTACCCCGTGGCCTCAAGGACGGTGAAGGCGAAGTCGCACCGGCCGAAGATGCCGAGGGTGATGACGCGCCGGCCGATGACGCCGCTTCCGAAGGCGGCGACAGCTGAGTCAATTGGGATCCCGTCCCCGGCGTTAGGCTGGGGGCGGGCGCCTTCTTCTTCGCTGGTTTTCTCCGCGCCCGCTCATGTGACGAGACCCTTTCCCGCGTGAGGTGGGAGGTGAGGTAGGCATGAGCCTGATCCGTTCTCTCTGGGATCGACTGCGCGGTCGTGCGCCCCAAGAGGATGCGCACGACGTCTTGCCGAGTGTCCTGATCGTGGGCCTGGGCAATCCCGGGCCCGAGTACGAGGGTACGCGGCATAACGTCGGCTTCGATGTCGTGGAGCGCCTCGCTGCGCGTGCGAACGTGTCCTTTCGCTCGGATTCAGGACTCGAAGCCAGTGTTGCTGCCGCGGTGATCGAGGGCCGTCACGTCCTGCTCGTGAAGCCGCAGACCTTCATGAATCGATCCGGGCGAACCGTCGAGGCGGCACTCGATCGCTTCGACGCGCTCGAGCCCGGGGCTGATCTGCTCGTGGTCTTCGACGATATGGATCTGCCGACGGGGCGAATTCGCCTTCGCCCATCCGGGGGAGCGGGTGGTCATCGCGGGATCGGTGACATCCTGACCGTCCTTGAGACGAAGGCCGTTCCCAGGCTTCGCTTCGGTGTCGGGCACCCGGGCAAGAGTGGTCCCAGCGTTATCGATTGGGTACTGGCTCCCTTTCCGGAAGAGGAGGTCGACAAGCTCGAGGGCGCGATCGAGCGGGCGGCAGACGCCGTTGAGGCGGTCTTGGCGGAGGGCATCACCGCAGCGATGGGGCGATTCAACGCCTGAATTAGAATGTCCGGCCTCTTTTGACGATCAATTGCCGGACAATTGGGCTTGTTGCCTATTTGTCCGGCTGATACTTTGCCCACCATGGCGAGTTCCTCCCCCTCATACGCTGCGACCCTGACGATTGACGCTCAGGACTCGACGCCTGCCTACCAGCAGATCGCGAATCAGCTGCAGCGCGCGATTGAGCAGGGCGAGCCCGCTCCCGGCGATCGACTGCCGGCGATTCGAGCCCTCGCTCAGCAGGTCGGTGTTCATCGCGACACCGTCGCGCTCGCCTACGAATCCCTTGCGGAAGCGGGCGTCGTCGAGGCGCGTGTGGGTTCCGGGACCTTCGTTCGTTCGAACTTGGCCGGTTGGGCCGCTTCTGCACGGCGCGCAGAAGACGGCGAGCGGGTTGCGAGCGGTTCCGAGCGCTCCGAGCGCTCCGAGCGCGATGTCGAGATCGACCTGGCCCTGGCACCTCAAGTCGAACAGCTGATCACCCTTGAGAATATGCGCCCGCGTTATGCGGTGCGCGAGGATACGGTCGCGTTCCACCGCTTGATTCCGGATCCGCGCTTCTATCCCGTGGACGCGTTTCGGCGATGCGTCGATGAAGCCCTCCGCGAAGGGGGCCCCGAGCTCTTCTCCTACGCATCGCCCGAAGGCGATTATGATTTGCGGAGCGCGATGTCCGAGCGGTTTCAGCTCTTCGGCATTCGTTATGCGGCGGAGGAACATGTGCTCTGCCATGGCGCGAGTCAGGGGATCTCACTCGCGCTTCGTCTCTTCACGCAGCCCGGCGACCAGGTCGCGGTCGAGGTGCCGACTTACGCGAATGTGTTGTCGGCTTTCGCGGGACTTGGCCTAACTGCCGCTCCCATCCCCATGGACGAGCACGGAGCGGATCCCGACGCGCTCGACCGGATTCTCGCCAAGCCTGAAGTGAAGGCGTTCTACACGATTCCGAGCTTTCACAATCCGTTAGGCACGACGATGCCGCTCGAGCGTCGCCAGCAGATCCTCGACATCGCCGGGCGCCATGGCGTCCCGGTCATCGAGGACGGCTTTGAACTCGACCTTCGGTTCCAGGGAGAGGAGATCCCGCCCCTCGCCGCACTCGATACCGCCGGGCTCGTCGTTCTGCTCTTCTCCTTCTCGAAGTCGCTCTTTCCCGGCGTTCGCGTCGGCTCCTTGTCAGCGCGCGGACGCGCACTTGAGGGACTCGTCGCACTCAAGCACTCGACGGATCTGTCGGATGCGCTGCTGCTCCAATCGGGGCTCTCGCGCTTCGTGCGCTCCGGTGAGTACGATCGGCATCTCGCCAAGATGCGGAAGGTGCTTCGCTCGAGACATCAGGCGATGGATGCGGCGCTTTCATCGTCGATGCCTGAAGGAACGACCTGGACGAAGCCGGATGGCGGCTATCAGCTCTGGGTCGAACTTCCCGGCGAGATCGACACGCGTGATCTGCTTGCGGACGCCGCGCGGGCGGGCGTGCTCTATTCGCCGGGCACACTCTTCATGCCCGATGCGCGGGCTTCGAACGCGATGCGCCTAACAGTCGCCTGTGCTGACGAAGACGAAATTGCGCGCGGGGTCGCCACGCTCGGTGAAACCATCGCGAATGCAGGAAACGCGCGGCCCAATTCGGGCCGTAGACCCGGAAACCATCTCTGACTCGAGGCTTCGAGTCGTTCAGAAAGGAGACGATGATGTCTGAAGGAAACGGAACAAACGGAAACGGAGCACTACGCCGAGGGGCGGAGGCTTTCGAGCTGAAGATCGGCCTGGCCGAAATGATGAAGAACGGCGTGATTATGGACGTCGTCGACCCCGACCAGGCGAAGATCGCCGAAGATGCCGGCGCGTGTGCCGTCATGGCGCTTGAGCGCGTGCCCTCGGATATTCGTCGCGATGGCGGTGTTGCCCGCATGAGTAACATCGAGATGATCGAAGGGATCCAGAAGGTCGTATCGATCCCCGTCATGGCCAAGGTTCGTATCGGTCATATCCAGGAAGCTCGTGTCCTCGAAGCGATGGGCGTCGACTTCATCGACGAGAGCGAAGTGCTCACGCCGGCGGATGACGAACATCATATTGCAAAGCACGACTATCGCGTGCCCTTCGTCTGTGGCGCTCGCAACCTCGGCGAAGCGCTGCGCCGCGTCGGCGAAGGCGCGGCCATGATCCGCACCAAGGGTGAGGCCGGCAGCGGCAACATCGTTGAAGCGGTTCGCCACCTGCGCACGGTCGTCGGTGAATTGCGCGCGATCCAGGCGCTGCCCGAAGAGGAGCTGATGTCGACGGCGCGGGATATGGGCGCACCTTACGACCTCGTTCGTTATGTGTTCGAGAACGGCAAGCTGCCGGTCCCGAACTTCGCAGCGGGCGGCGTCGCGACGCCGCCGGACGCAGCGCTCTGCCGTTCGCTGGGCGCAGAAGCTGTCTTCGTGGGTTCGGGCATCTTCAAGAGTGAAGATCCGGCCAAGCGCGCTCGCGCGATCGTCCATGCAAATACGCATTGGGAAGATCCGGCGGAAGTGCTGAACGCATGTCGTGGCCTCGGTTCCGCGATGGAAGGCATTGAGATGGAAACCCTCGACGAGAGCGAGCGCCTCGCCAACCGCGGTTGGTAGGCGTGTCGATCGGTACGGATCTTCCCCTTGTCTAATATGGTGTCTGATTCAAGGCCGGTCGTCGGTGTCCTCGGAATCCAGGGGGACATCGAAAAGCATCTGACCGCCCTCGAGCGCCTCGGCGCCGAGGGCCGTCGGGTGCTTTCGCCTGTCGACCTCGATGGAGCGGCTGCACTTGTCCTGCCCGGCGGCGAAAGTACGACGATTTCGAAGGGACTCGTCCGCCACGAACTCGTGCGGCCGATCCAGGAATTCGCGGAAGCGGGGAAGGCGGTTCTCGGGACGTGTGCGGGCGCGATCTTGCTCGCGCGTTCGTCGCGGAACCATCCAGTTCCGACGCTCGGCCTAGTGGACGTCGAAGCGGAGCGTAACGCGTACGGCACCCAGCTCGATTCCTTTGTCGCGCCGGCGGATGTCGAGAGCGGGGATTACGCGGGAATGGAGTGCGTGTTTATTCGCGCTCCGCGCTTGTTAGAACCCGGGGATGACGTTGAGGTGCTCGCGCGGGTCGATGACGAACCCGTTCTCGTGCGCGAGGGCAATCGTTTTGCATGTACGTTTCATCCGGAGCTGACCGAGGATTTGCGCGTGCATGCCGCGCTCCTCGAATGCGCGACGCGTTAGGCTCAGGCGAAACCAAGCAGGACGGAGGACGTATGGCGAGTGGTGCATTCGAGGGGAAGACCCTTTTCGTGACCGGAGGCTCCGGCGCGATCGGCGGTGCCTGTGCCGAGGCGATCGTTCGCGACGGCGCAGCGGCGCTTCTGATGGGGCGCGGGCTCGATGCGCTTGAAGAAACTCGGCGAGGGATCCTCGAACGGGTGCCGGGGGCGAGGGTCGAACTCTTCGCCGGTGATGCGATGGATGAGGATCAGGTCAAGGCCGGGCTCGCGGCCGCGCGGGATTTGCAGGGATCGCTCGACGTTGTGATCCCGACCGTCGGCGGCGGCGAGATCCGGCCGCTGCTCATGCATGACAAGGCGAGCTTTCAGGCGACCCTGGATCTGAACATGATGAGTGCGTTTCTCGCGGTGCGACACGCGGCGCCGATCATGGCTGCGAACGGCGGCGGTGCCATCGTCTGCATTTCTTCGGATGCCGCGAAGCTCGTCTTCCCCTGGCTCCCCGCCTATACGACGGGAAAGTCCGCGCTCGAAGGATTCGTTCGTGCGGCCGCGGAGGAATTATCGCCCTTCAAGATTCGTGTGAACGCAGTTAGGCCCGGCATGACGCGCTCAGCAGGAACGGCGGCGCTCTTCGCGGACGAAGAAATCTATCGCCGCTTCGCGGCAGAGAAGCCGCTCGGTCGACTCGGTGAGCCCGAAGATGTGGCCGCGGGTGTACGGTATCTGGCGGGCCCGGAATCCTCCTGGGTTACGGGGCAGAGCCTTGCGATCGAAGGGGGCAACGAGCTGCGAAAGGCACCGGACCTCGGTCCGATGGTCGAGCAGATCTACGGCAAAGAAGCCTGGGACGCGATCCATGAAGGGCGCGCGCCCTTCGATCCCGCCGACGACTAGCGAACGCGGGGGACCGTTAGGCGGACGATCGCGGAGCTTTCGTCTGTGAAGGAAACGCGAGCGGCGACCTCCCGATCGCGATTGAGGGGCGATCGCGAACGGCTACTGGGGCGCTGCCACTGAATCGTGTAGTGATCGACGATTCGAAGGTCGTTGTGAGCGACTTCGATTTTCGCGCCTTCTCGGAGGACCAGTCGAGAGCGTCCCTTGAGATCGACCAGGAAGAGCGCGCGATCGTTCGATTCGTCGACGCCGACGCCTGTGAGTGGAAAATCAACGAGGGCGTCACCGCGATCGTTGAGTGCGATTCGTCGAGTGGGCGAATCGATGTCGCTCCTAAGCGTGTTTGGCCCGCCGAGTAGGGTGCCGGCAGGCAAGCCCGGGGCGGGCTGTCCCGTCTGCAGGAGCGGTTGGAGCTTTCCGCGGCTCGTGCGGATCCAATAGCCGATATTTCGCACGGGATTCGGCGGCGTTGCCTGGAAGAGGGCCTGAATCAGCAGGTCCCCGCGCGCGTTCGCGAGAGGCTCGAGCATGTCGATGTTTGTAGAGCCGGTGGGGAGGGCTGCTTCTAGCTCGCGCTCTCGTAGAAGCAGGTCGAGTCGCCCAGGTCCATTCGATCTAAACAGACCAACACCCGCATGTGTATCCGATCGCGGATCAACAAGAGGCGCCCGAAAGAAGACGACTCCCTTGGCCGAGACCGTCGGTTCCCGCGTGCCGGCATGAGGGCCGGCAGGACCGAAGATGAGCGGACCCTCAGGCGTTGTCACAGGATCCCCATCGCGGAAGATCTGATGAAGCCCGCCGCGTTTCGTTGTAGCCCAGAGGGCTCCGGCGGTTGCCGGATCGTCCTGCGGGCCCTTGATGTTGGCAGCAAAGGCGACGCGACCTCCATCCGCGCGAGTGTGGTCGACAAGGCCATCCAGGAAGCTCGAGTCGTCGAGGCCGAGTCGCGCCGCGTCGTCGTGCTGAAACACGATGTCGCGTGTGCCGTCGGGTGCGACTTCAAGGAGACCGGTTCCGTAGAGAAGAGAGGGTTCGTAAAGGCTCAAGTAGCTACTGACGCGCCCGACCCCATCGACCCGGAAGCTTCTCAGCGATGTACCGCGCAGGTCCTGCGGAATCTGGGGGCTCTGTCGCGGGAAGATCGTTCGCAGGACGACGCTTGTCCCACCCTCTTCTTCTGGGAGACTGCGAAGGACCGCTTGGCCCAGCTCGAGATATCCAGTGAAATACAGAGCGCCGGATCGGTCCATCGAGAGTTGTACGTCGCCGTTTCGTCGCATCCGTGGACGCGTGTCGAACCCTTCGATCGGTGTGTGCTCGTGAAAGCGCAGAGCAGGCGGCGCATCGCGATCCGCCGTCACGATCACGGGGTAGGGCGCAAGGAGTCGACCGGGAGGGGGTTCCGGCGGCGCTACGCGCGCTGCGTCGTGCGTTGATACCTCGAAGGCGATCAGCCCGGTCTCGCCAAGAATCGGACGACCGAAGGAGGCGAAGACGTCATGTGTTGCGGGATAGACATGCGACTTCGTGGGCGCCACTCCGCCGGTCTGCGCGATCACTTCAACGCCGACGCATCCCAGGTCGTTCTTTCGGTCGCAGAGGTCGATTCCATCGCTCGGGGGAATCAACTTCGCGTAGAAGAGTTCGGAGTCGAAGCTGCTGTGTCCGTACCGGTAGCCGGTTCCGAGAAGTGTCTCGCCTGTCTCGTCGAGCGCGAATGCAGAGGACAGCGTGGCCCATTCGTTTGTGCGGATGCCGATCGATTCGAGGTAGATCCGCAGCGAGACGAGCCCGCTTTCATGGGTCCAGATGAATGCGTGGTCGTCGCTAAAAATGTCTTCGCTGAACATCGGACGCCCACCCACGGCGACCTTTCCGTTGCCCGAAAGCGCGCGAGCGACCTTGAATAATCCAGAGACCGGTCCAGCTAACCCTTGAGCATCCGACCCCAGACCCTGAATCGTCCCGGGCGCATGCCAGAGGAGGAGCTGGTAGTCATGATCGAGCCAGCCTTCGCCTAGCATCATGCTTCCGTCGGATGAGACGTCGATGACCGATCGGAATCGCCCGCCGTCGCCTCCATTGACCTCAAGGGGAAGCAAACCGGATGCGCGGGTCCATCGGAATCCTCGACTCCCCGAATTCACGCCGACGACGGTCCCGTCGCTTGAAACAGACCAGGCACTACTTGGCGGCGCATTGGCTCCGAGTTCTGTCTCCGGGCCAATCGCTTCAAAGCCGTCCGCCGCTGTCCATCGGACCGCCATATTGGAACCGGATGAGCCGGTCGCTGAACCGACCAGGACCGATCCGTCGAGAGAACCGTCCGCGACCCAGCTGACATGGGAGTCTGTCATCGGTGCAGGGGGCGTCAGAAAGCCAAGGGACCGGAGGGGGGATCCGAGTTCGAGCGTGGCGGCCTGAATCACAAAGTCGGTCGCGTCGCCGGGGATCGGATCTCTTGAGCCGAGTCCAACTCGTCCGTCACCAGAGAACCCCAAAATCGTAAATCGGGGGTCCTGTTCCTCGGGAAGAATATCCTCCGCCCGGATCGGCACGCGATCCATGAAGTCGCGAAGGATGATGCCGCGAGCAATGGAATCGCTGCACCATCGGGAGATCGCGAGGTGTCGCCCGTCGTCAGAGAGATCGCCGACGTTGATGTCGTGGCAGGGCTGGTCTTCGGTCGCGAAGACCGGACCGAACTGAGCACCGGCCGGTGAACTCGCACAAAGGCATGCCGCGGCGATGCAAGAAAAGGTCCATGCCGATCTGCGTCTTACCATCCCGAATCTCTCTTGGCTCAGAGGGTCGGGGAAAGTTAGGCGAACGAGTCAACTGCGCCTGGATAGAAAGCTTGAGGCGCGCGGCGCCGATCGGATTTCCTGATCGAAAATTCAGGCCATCGGGATCGTAGGCCTAATGCTCCGCGGCCTCGCGCTCACGCTTTGCCACGCGGGCGTGGACGTGACCAAAGAGCCGCTCCAGATCATCCCCGAGCTCGAAGTCGATCAGCGGGACTAACACGTCTTTGTATTCTTCGAACGTCGAAATTCGCCGTTCTTCCTTCTTCGTGCCCTCGATCTCGAGATAGGTCAGCTCACGGAGCGCCCGCATCCGGTATTCATCTCGCCGAAACGTCATCGCGAGTTGAACGAAGACGGATTCATCTCCAGACTGAAGCGCCTCACACTGCCCCGCATACCAGGAGAGATTCCGCGCGGTTTCCTGGAAATCGAAACTTCCGGCGAGCCCATGCTCGTGGTTCTTGAACCGCCAGTAGTCGTCCTCGATTGGGCCCAAGCCGAAGGTGAATCCGTTCTCCTCCCATTCACGCTCCTCGAGCGGAAAGGGGTAGAGCGGGCCATCGCCGAGGCCGACGTCGGCGACGAGCTTGCGCCCGTCGAGATGCACGGTGAGCACCATGTGATTCCCGATCGTGTCATCGCCCATATGCTCGCGAAAGACGGCGCCACCGAGTCGATCGACCTCGAACCCGATCTGGCGCAGCGCGCACGAGAAGAGACCGTTCATCTCGTAACACCAGCCTCCGCGATTCTGGCCGACGATTCTGGACTCGAAGGAGGTTTCGGCGAGGGGCTTTGCCTGGCCGAGCTGGATATCGAGGTTTTCGTAGGGGACCGAGAGCAGGTGGGCCGCGTGGAGGGCGGCGAGTGTGTCTTCATTGACGCTGGGGGAGCCGTCGTAGCCGATGCGAGCGAAGTAGGCGTCGAGATCCATGGCGGCAAAGAATCGCGCGGGTGACGCCGGGAGGCCAGCCAGCAGCACCAGAAGCCGGAAAAAGGGAAATAAAATCAGATATTTGGCCTGTTCGAGCCCGCCTGTCTGTTGCCTCCGGGCCGGCTGTGGTACCCATAGGCCCTTCGAAAATGGGCCCATCGCGGGAAACCTCCGGCCGGGCCTCTCTAATAACCCATCACCTCGGTGCTCTTGATCGAGTCGCGGACAACCCGTCGCGACTCCTTTCTCTTTCGCGTTTGCCTGGCGGCGAACGCGATGACAGGAAGAAGGTTGATCTAGGGAGAGCGCCCAGAGATCCTGCTGAGCAGGGCTCTGACCGGGAGGAATGTTTTTTGCGGGAATATGAAACGACTTTCATTGTCCAGCCCGAGATTTCGGACGAGGGCAGCCAGTCGATCCTGACCAAGCTCGACGGGATCCTGGAAGCAGGCGGCGCGGATCGCCTGATGTGCGAAGACCATGGGAAGCGCAAGCTTGCCTATGAGATCCGCAAGTTCCACAAGGGCCACTACTACACGCTGCAGTTCTTGAACGACGGCAAGGTCGTGCCGGATCTCGAACGCACGCTGCGACTCGAGGAATCGGTTCTCCGCTTCCTGACGATTCTCGCCGACGAAGACGTCGCCGACGTCGACGCCCGCAAGGCCGTCGCTGCCGAGGCTGAAGTCGAGCAGACGAAGCGCGCCGAAGAACGCGCCCAGCGTGAGGCTGAAGAAGCCACCGCACGTCGCGAGCAGGAAGAGGCAGAGCGCCAGGCTGCGGCCGCCGCTGCTGCTGCTGCCGAGACGGAAGCTGCCGCTGCGGCAACTGAAGCCGCGGACGAAGCTGCTGCGGGCGATGCCGAAGCTGCCCCTGAAACCCCTGCCGCACCGGCCGCTACGGAAGCCGCGGATGAGGAGACGAAGTCGTGAGCGAAGAGACTCCCAAGCCCCCGAGCGGCCCCGCCGCTGGTACTGCAACTCCTCCGAGCGGCCCGCGCGCCGGTGGCCCCCCGTCGGGTCCCGCTGGTGGTGGCGACCGCCCTCCGCGTCCGCCTCGTGAAGATCGACCCGATCGTGGCGACCGACCGGACCGAGGCGACCGACCGCCGCGCGCTCCGCTGACGGTCAAGGGACGCCTTCGCGCCGCCGCGCGAAAGAAGGCCCGAAAGTCCGCCAAGAAGAAGGGCATGTTCCAGCGCCGCAAGGTGTGCCGCTTCTGCGCGGACAAAAATCTGTCGATCTCGTACAAGGACGTGAAGACGCTGCGACTCTTCATCACGGAGACCGGCAAGATGACGCCTCGGCGCATCTCTGGCACGTGCGCGAAGCATCAGCGACCGCTCGCCCTCGAGATCAAGCGCGCACGGCAGCTGGCAATGCTGCCCTACGCCCCCAGTCACTTCTAAGGAGAGCGTGAGTCATGGGACAGGTACAAGTCATTCTCAGTGAAGACGTTCATGCCCTCGGCGACGCCGGGGAGATCGTCTCGGTCAAGCCGGGCTTCGCTCGCAACTACCTCATTCCGCAGGGCAAGGCGCTTCTTGCCACGGCCGAGCGGGTGAACGAAGTTGAGCATACGAAGCGGGTCATTTCCGAGAAGCT
>Ga0316209_1000834_pt1 | contig 42164 bp, 48 predicted proteins | sample 6monopyrite_MG_FD_204945 | JGI IMG/M metagenome (GOLD analysis project Ga0316209, IMG submission 204945) | Microbial mat bacterial communities from mineral coupon in-situ incubated in ocean water Damariscotta River, Maine, United States -... | ecosystem: Environmental > Aquatic > Marine >...
ATAACGTTTAAAACTAAATTATCAAGATTATAAAATTCAATTGGCGAAATTTGAGCCACAACCCCTTGATGGTTATTTTTAGTCAATCTATTAAGCTTTTCAACAGGAACGTAGGATGTATTAATACTTTCCTTTCTTAAAAGAACTTCTAATTCAAGAAATAATTCGCCTTTAAGCCCTTTTTGTACAAATACCTTATCTACGGTTTTTCCAGAGTTAATGGCTTCAATGATGGCTCTTATGCCAAAGATTTTGGTTTCTTTTTGCATAAAGCAAATGTATTAAAAAACCACCTCTAATGAGGTGGTCATTTTATTAAAATATTTTAAAAAAACTCTAATTAGGTAAAGATGTTGTATAAACAGCATCTCCATTACCATCTGTAGTTTTTGTAATATTAATTATAGGATATTCAAAACTTAAAGTTTCAGAACTTGCAAATACACCTTCGTAAAAATTAACAGTACCATCGGGATGTGTAAAAGTGAAATTATAAGGTAAATCACCACCTTCAACCGAATAGAAGCCAATAGCTACAAAATATTCTCCATCGGGATGAGAAGCATTAAACCAGTCTCCTTCATATCGACTACCGCTCTCTGCATCTTCAACTAGATCAAATGTATCAGCATTGTAAACATACATATCCAAGTCATTTACATCTGGACTTGCCCAATCGAAAAGTATTTTCATAGCATCAGATCTTGGAGACATATAATCACTGTTATAATTTAAAGATCTTAAGGATACAGGTTCAGATGTAAGTACAAATGGATCATCTGTACCTTCATCTAAAGCAACACCTGTCAACTCAACTGTAGCATATCCATCAATACCAAAAAAATCGGTTCCATCTCCATCATCCCCAGGCATTTCTATAGCACCACTCCCAGAGGAAGATCCTGCTGGAAGTGTTACATACGCAATTGTTTGTGCTAAATTAAATGTTTTAGCACGAACTTCAACAGTTGCTCCTGTAGAAAAACTTTGTGGCAAATCGAAAGTGAAACCAATTTGGGTTGATGGTGCAGCCGATGTTCTATCTAAAGTAAGTGTACCAACTATTGCTGTTTTAATCTCAGTATCTATATATGTGTCTATTCTATCATCTTGGCAAGATGACAACATCAATACTGATACGAACATAATTAAATATTTAATATTTTTCATTATAGTTAATGTTTAAATTAATTTTTTTGAGCTGATAATTGAGTAAGACCACCAAATGTAAAACCTGTAGTTTCTGGAGGAATACCAATAAAGTTGTTAACATTTAACTCTATATAACCTATACAAGATAACGCTAAAGAGGTTAAAGCAGGGTTAGTTGCTATAGATGTAGGGGAATACCCTGCACAACAATACTCTTCAGTTAAAAATACATTTTGTTTTGGATCAATAGTTGCAATTCCAAAATCATTCACATCAACTAATACTTCATAATTTTGAGAAGAACCGAATGGATTTACCAAAATTATTTGACTAGGAAGTGGTCCTGCAATAACTTCAAAAGTAGTAGCACCTGAAATAGAATAGCCACTGTCATTAATTATTGTGTATGTTCCAACCATATCAGCTTGTACAAATGTACAAGCTATAATGGTACCAAATTTCATAGCATTTGTATACCCAGCTATTGCTAATAAATTGTTCTCAGTATTACCAAGTCCAACAGTTAAATTATCAGGGTCTAAACTAGGTGCTTCACCATAAAATACTACACCATCATTTCTAGTTGCAGTTGCAGTAAATTCAAAAACATCACCAAAACGTATTTCAGAAACATCTATACCTAAAGCATCAGCTAAACTTTGGCTATTAAATGATATAGTTGTTGGAAAGCTGGTTTCAGTTATAAAGTTTTCTGCAATAAGTGTTGTTCCAGAAATAACTGCTCTTAATGCTAACTTGTATTCAATAACATTATTATTAGGGTCATAAATTTGATCAGAAAATTCAATAAGCTGCGGGTCTTCGAAAGTGGCAGAAGGTTGACTGTTAGCAAATCTAATAAACGCTCCTTTTTCTAATTGAGGAAGCGGGTCTTTTGATTCATCTGTACATCCTACAATTGTAATAAGTAAGATTAGAAAGAATATTTTAAATGTATTTTTCATTTTTCTATTTTTAAAGTTATTTTTTTATTCTATAAATCCATCAGGATTATTATCCCAAAACACTTTATCAAATACCGTATTATCATCTAAACTTGTATTTGAAAGAACAGCGTCTCTTGCATATCTAAAGTTTCTTGGGAAACCGGTAGTTGTTTCAACAGGATCTTGCATTGGGAAACCTGCTAATGCTGATGACTGTGGAAAACCAGTTCTTCTGTAACCATTGTATGCTTCAATAGCATATCCAAATGAGGCAAGATAGTATTCTCTCATTATAATGTTTAGTCTTTCATCATTATCTGCTGCATTTGTATATTCTAAGCTTACCTCATCAATATAGGTTTGTATGTCGGCAGAAGTAGCTGCAAAAGTGGCAGGAACAGAAGCAAAGTTCGTAACTTTATCCATTGAGTTTGTTATTCCATCTACTAATAAACTCGCTGCATTTCCTGGAGTTCCTAACATTAAAGCAGCTTCTGCTTGCATAAACTTCACATAAGATGAAGATAATATTGGTAATATACCTGCACCTTGTAACCCTTCATTTAGGGAAGCTTCAATTGCAGAATCATCATCAAAAGCACCACCAGCAGGATATATACCGTAAACAGATCTTAAAATACCGTCTGCAGGAATTCCTTCAGATGAGGCATGATCACGTCCCCAATAAAAGTTACCTAAATAGCAGTAAACAAAAGCAGGATTACCATTAACAGAACACGGAAGTTCAGCATTGTTCGCCTGATCAGGATCTCTATCGGCTTGTCTATAAATATAGTACCTAAGTCTAGGATCAGGGTTTGATTTACCGTTAATAAGTTGGTTCATATACCCATTACTCATATAACCACCAGCTCCTCCTGGAAGATAGCCTCTTCTAAATAGAGGATGCCTACTTTCTACTGGAGAGCTAGAATTTGAATATTGAAATTGGAAATCATCATTAGCACTTTCAATCAAACTAGCAGTATTTATTAAGTTTGTTATGCCACTTGTAGCAGCAGTTGGGTTTATTAAACGTAAGTTTAAATACATTTTGAATTTTAATGTATTCGCTACTTTTGTCCAATTCGTTACATCTCCGTTATCAAAGAACAAGTCATTAACAGGTTCTGTACTGGGCATATTAAGTAATGCTATAGCCTCATCAATTTGAATGAATAAAGCGTCGTAGATATCTTCGCCTAAACTCACTTCAGGGTTAGGAAATTCTATTGGATTATTAGCTTGTTCAAAAGGAATATCCCCAACAAAATCGGTAAAAGTTGCAAAAAGATATGCTTCTAAAATTCTCGCTATTGCATAATGTTTAGCGAATTTTGGATCGGAATCAGCAATGTCTTTTATTAGAGCAACATTAGATCTCAATCTATATGCTGTACTCCAAACTCCATTAAGTGTAAGATTATCAACACTATTAGCATAAGTACCAAACTGGCTGTGATAACGCATTACGCCAAGAGTCGATCCGTTAAAACTACTCATTAAATCTCTAAAATCAATTTGGACTCCATTGAGTAAAAAATCTGGGGATGACTGTTCTAATGTAAGATTGTTTGGGTCATTTTGCAGGTCTAATTCTAAAGACTCGCAAGAAGACAGAACCAGAACAAACATTAAAATAAATATTTTATATATTTTCATAACTATAATAATTTAAAAAGTTGCTTTTATACTTAAAGAATATTTTTTTGATGATGGTCCTGTCATAAAATCTATTCCAGCTCCATTTCCTACACCTGTACTTAAAGTTTCGGGATCAAAATTCACATATTTTGGAAAATTAAATGCTTTAAACCATAAATTTTGACCGCTTAAAGCTATGGATAAAGAACCAAATGGAGTTTTATCTAAAAATTTGGTAGGCAAGTTATAGTTTAAAGTAATATCTCTTATTCTTAAATTTGTTGCATCGTAAACATTATTTCCAGCAGCATTTAATTGATTTATAAAATATAAATCGTTTGCTCCCATTTGTATAGTATTTCTAATTTTATCTCCATTACCATCCAATAGAGGTAAACCTGTTGCAGGGTCAGCAAGTACACCAGGAATAATAAAAGAGCCTTCTCTCTGTTCTGTATCTCTAGTAACACCTCTTAGAAGTAAAAGTTGAGAAGTAGTTGAATATATATCTCCACCTTGTTGGTATTCTAATTGAAAAGATAGGGTTAAATTTTTATAGTTAAAACTATTTATCATTGTCCAATTCCAATCTGGATTAGGATCTCCTATAATTTCATCTGGAAGACCTAGGTCAGAGCTTATAAGAATTTTCCCATCAGTTGGATTAATTAATATATTTCCTTCATCATCTCTTACCATATAATCACCAACCAGTACTCCTAATGGCTGCCCTATAATTGCAAAGTTTCCTAAATTTCCAAAACCAGCCATATAAATCCTTTCTTCTGGTAATTCTTTTACAGTTGATTCATATGCTGTGAAATTGTTCACTATACTCCAATTAAAATCTCCTTTTCTAAAAGGGTTAAAAGTCATCTCCAGTTCTGCACCTTCAGTATCAATTCTACCTGCATTTATAACACTAGAGCTTGATCCAGTAGATGGTGCAGGATTAGAAAATAAAATTTGATCTTTGGAAATTCTTTTAAATATCGAGGCATCAAAATTAACAAAACCATTAAATAGAGTTGCTTCAAGTCCTAATTCAACTTCACTATGAAGTTCAGGTTTTAAATTGGGATTTGGAAAGAAACTAGACAACGAATTTGTAATAGTTCCACCACCACCTACATCAGTAAATCTGTTAGCTTGTGCGTTTAATGCTTGATTTACTAGGTAAGGGTTAGGGAAACCAGCCGAAGTACCATAACCTGCTCTAAATTTTAAATACTGAAATGTATCAGATTTAATGTTTTCAAAAGCTGAAGTTGGGATAAATGAAAGAGTAGCTCCTGAATATAATAGGCTTTGATTGTCTTTTAACAAAGTTGAGTTCCAATCATTTCTTCCTGTAACAGATAAGAATAGATATTCATCATAATCAAACTCTAATTGACCATACAATCCTAAATTGTTTTCGAGAGACTCAAAACTAGATCCGAGTTGATCTTCGAAGTTCCAGTTTTTCACAACACCAAATACAATTTGATTAGTGCTAGCAACTGCTACTCGATTAAAAGAATCACTTCTTGCATTAAAACCTAACAAAGCACTAAATCCAATTTTGTCAGTAAGTTTATAGTCGCTAAAGTTTAAAGTTAAGTTATGATCTATTATCTCATTTACAGCACTACTTTCTCTTAAATAACCGTCTTGTGCGCGCACATTAGTTACACCACCTTTATTAATATAACTAACACTAGTATCATTATAAGTGTCATAACCAAACCTATAGTTTAAATTTATGTTATCATTAAAGGCGTAGTTAAGCCCAAAATTTACTATAGACCTTCTTATATCTTGATTATCTCCAGCATTCTTTAATAGCCAATAAGGGTTTTCTAAATCACTTCTATAATAAGTACTACTTCCATCAAAAGGATTCTCAAAAGGATATGCGCCTAAATCAACATTTCTAGGTATATAAAGTAAACGTTCATAAATGGAGTAACCACCACCATTTGCTGCAGAGATAGGAGGTGTTTTTAGACCAGTTCTATTGAAACTAATAGAGCCAGTAAAGGTGAAATTGTTAGTTAATTTTGCAGAACCACCAACACTAAAGTTTAATCTCTGCATACTATTCTCAGGAATAAATCCATCTTCGTTTGTAAGTCCGAAATTCATATTAAACGAACTGTTCTCACCACCTTTTCTTACACCAATTGATGTTGTAGAACCTACACCAGTTCTAAAGAAGTCCTTCACATTATTTGGTGCAGCTTCATAAGGAATCATAATTTGCAATTCAGGAAAAATATCAGTATAATTAATCCTTCCAGTACCATAAGGGTGAGGAACCATTTCAATGGAGTCAAATCGAGCTCCCCAATTTCCTACAAAACCACCATTATATTCATTATCAGCACCTTGACCGTAAGTGTTCTGGAATTCAGGAAGGTTAGAAATTTCTGTAATATAAGTTGTTTGAGTAAAATCTATCTCAAATTTTCTGTCAGTATCTTTAGCAGTACCACTTTTAGTAGTAATTAATATAACACCGTTACGTCCTTGATTACCATAAAGTGTAGAAGCACTTAAACCTTTAAGAACACTTATAGTTTCTATATTGTTTGGATCTAGATCTAAAAATCTACTACTTCCTGCAGTACTGGTTGAAAAATCTCCTGCGGGATCTGTGTCACTTCCAAAAGGGATACCATCTACAATATATAGAGGCTGGTTGGTACCAGTTACAGATATTTTTGACCTTACAATAATATTGGTTGAACTACCTGCTGCGCCTCCAGTACCTGTAATTTGAACACCACTTATTTTACCACTTAAAAGACGTGCAATATCAGTTTCTGGTTTTTGTATTATTTCTTCAGCTCCAACAACACTAACAGCATAGCCAAGTGCCTTTTTTTCTTTAGAAATACCAAATGCCGTGACAACAACTTCATCAAGTACTGCTGCGTCCTCTTCCATTGTGACATTAATTGTATTTGTAGCTCCAACTGTTCGTTCGACAGTTTTAAGGCCAACATAGGAAAACGTTAAAACCGCACCTTCGCTGACGTTGATAGTATAATTACCATCAAAATCAGTTTGTGTACCATTGGTAGTTCCTTTTACAATAATATTAACTCCAGGGAGAGGCATTCCAGATTGATCTGAAACTGTTCCCGAAATTGTTTTTCCTTGTGCAAAGGATAATTGCACAACAAACGCTAGTAAAAGCGTTAAAATTCCACTAAACTTTGTTTTCATTTTATAATTTATTTGAATTAGTCAAGCCAAAAATCATAATAAAAAGTTAATAAAACAATTATTCTTTGCTAAAATTTTAATTTTTTAAAAAAAAAAGGTTTTAAAAAGCGTGTTTCGAATAAAAAACATCAAATATCTATACTTTAATAAGATTGGTTCAATAATAGCTGCTACATTGAAAAATTTAAGTTTGATATAAGCAATAAGAAAACTTGTAAAGATTTAACGAAACTATTAAAGCTTTTTAAAAATAGGGTTACGGATATATGTTGTAAAACATAAAATGATTAAAAACAACCTATTAACTGGTCTCAAAACAAAACTACAATCTTCTATAATTTGACTATAAAAATGATTGAAGCTTATAAAATTTATTAATCAGAAACAATCAGTAGCTAACTTCTGACCTCTAAATTATTTCTTAAATATTTTTTAGTTCACAACTAATCAATAAAACATCAACAGAATTAAAATTTAGCATTTAAACTCAAATGAATTTTAGAATTGGAAAATTTTAACGATTGATTCTCTGTTTTGCCATTAGCAAAAACAAGTTTTAATAAACCAGCTTTGGTTAAAACACCCAATCCAAATCCAAATCCATATAATTTCTCGTTTAAGTTATCTAGACTATTATTAAGGTAAGCAGCATCTGTAATAGTATGTATGTATATTGAAGGGCTTAAATTATATCTGTATTCTAAGTTAATAAAGCCATATAATGTAGCCAGAAGGGTGTTTTCTTCAAAACCTCTAATGCTATTTATGCCTCCAAAACGTAGTAATTCATTTGTAAAATAATTTTTTGATTGAACGCCTTGCGATTTCACCCGCAAAAAAATGTTGTTTTTTATGTTTAAATTAAAAATTTTGTAAGCGTTTACTTCATAAAGTGCCTGATTTACCCTGTTTCCATTATTTTTTCTATTTCCTAAGCCTATTTTAACATCAAAATTAAAGTTGCTAGGAAATAGTAAATTAGTGTACTGTGACTTAATAATTTGATATTGAAAATTGTAGAATATAGAATTATAATCCTCAATATTTGAAATACTGTTTAGCAAATTATTTGACTGTATTGAAGTGAAGCCAGCAGATATGATTTGTTGATCGTTTATTGGGTAAAATAAATGTCCAGATTGACTAACTGTTGTAAACGTTGAGTCTTTCTTGAATATTTCAAGATTAACTTGAATGCCTAAAGGGGATTTAAATATATATGGTGCTTTAATGTTTACATTAAACGTTTTTTGTTCATTTTCATCACTCTTGTAAATTAGGTTAATGGATTCGCCATAATTTAAATTATTAGTAAGGGCAAAATCTAAGTAGCCATCAAATTCAAGTTTGCCAGTTGTTTCATTAGTTCCAAACCCTAAAAAGCCATCAAACGTGTTGCTTTTTCTCTTTTCAAGGTATAAGTAAATTGTAGAAGAGTCTTTTGTAAATAAAATCTCTGGATCTCGAGCTAGATTTGTAAATGGTAATGAATTTAAAATTTTAGCTTTTTCTTTTAAGGTATTTATGTTTAAGCTTGTGTTGGGTTTAATTTTTAGATAATGTTTTAAAAATGATTTTGGGAAATTTTCATAACCTTTAACAATCACTTCATCAATTGTTCTTTCAGTATTTGTGTTAGTAACTAATTTTGCTTCTAGATTTTTGCTATCATGTCTGTTGTTTAAATAATTTAATTTTACGCTAGAAAAGGGATAACCATTGTTAACTAAGTAGGAATTTATTTTAGATAGAACTGTAGCAACATTTTTGATATTGGTTTTAAAATACTCCTTTTCTATGTCCACTGGTAACAACTTCAAAAAATCTTCAGGAACAATATTATTTTCGTAGTATATATATATGGTGTGATATTTTTTACCTAATCGTATTTTGCTGTGGTATGTCGAGTCGTTTTCTTTTTTCGTTTCTAAAACATCATTTTCAATAAAACCAATTTTTTGTAAGCCCTCTTTAAGGCTCATAATTTCATCTTGCAACGATTTAAAATTCGAAAATGTTTTTTTATACCCAACAGAGTCAATAACTCTTGATTCACTATCGGATTCTCCAGAAATAACTAAGCTTAAATTTTGTGAGTACAAACTATTACAAAGCAATAAGCCATAAACGAAACATAAAATAACAATTCTAATAATTTTCAAGCCTTAAATTTGAGTATAAAACTAACGGAAATAAACATCAAATAATATAGAGTGAAAATTAATTTTTAATGAAGAGTGAAAATTAATTATTTAAGATTTGAATTATTCATATAAATTTCTACCTTTGCAGCCCTCTTATAAGAGGGTATTTAAATAATATTATAGAATAATATGCCAACAATTTCACAATTAGTAAGAAAAGGAAGAGCCAAAATAACTAAGAAGAGTAAATCGGCTGCTTTAAATTCTTGTCCTCAAAGACGTGGAGTTTGTACACGTGTTTATACTACAACACCAAAAAAACCTAACTCGGCAATGCGTAAAGTTGCAAGGGTAAGGTTAACAAATGGTAACGAAGTAAACGCATACATTCCAGGAGAAGGGCACAATTTGCAAGAGCACTCGATAGTATTAGTTAGAGGTGGAAGGGTAAAAGATTTACCAGGAGTTAGATATCACATTGTTCGTGGAGCTTTAGACACCGCAGGTGTAGAAGGAAGAACACAACGTAGATCTAAGTATGGTGCAAAACGCCCAAAGAAGTAATTTAAACTTTAAGAAGAAGACATGAGAAAAAGAGCAGCGAAAAAAAGACCGCTTTTACCAGACCCAAAATTTAACGACCAGTTAGTAACTCGTTTCGTTAACATGATGATGTGGGATGGTAAAAAGTCAGTAGCTTTTAAAATTTTCTACGACGCAATAGATATTGTGGAAGAAAAGAACACAGACGAAGAAAAAACCGCTTTGGAAATATGGAAAGATGCTTTATCAAACGTTATGCCTCACGTAGAAGTACGTAGTCGTAGAGTAGGTGGTGCAACATTTCAAATTCCAATGCAAATACGTCCAGACCGTAAAGTTTCTACAGCAATGAAATGGCTTATAAGCTATTCAAGAAAAAGAAACGAAAAATCTATGGCTCAAAAATTAGCAGCAGAAGTTTTAGCTGCAGCTAAAGAAGAAGGAGCAGCCGTTAAGAAAAGAGTAGATACTCATAAAATGGCAGAAGCAAATAAAGCATTCTCTCACTTTAGATTTTAAGACATGGCAAGAGATTTAAAATTCACAAGAAATATAGGTATTGCTGCACACATAGATGCAGGAAAAACTACTACAACAGAACGTATCCTTTATTATACAGGTGTTTCCCATAAAATTGGAGAAGTGCACGATGGTGCTGCTACAATGGATTGGATGGAGCAAGAGCAAGAAAGAGGTATTACAATTACTTCTGCTGCAACAACTTGTACATGGGAATTTCCAATTGAAAATGGAAAACCTACTGAAGACACTAAAGGATACCATTTTAATATTATTGATACTCCAGGACACGTAGATTTTACCGTAGAGGTAAATCGTTCTTTACGTGTGCTTGATGGGTTAGTATTCTTATTTAGTGCAGTTGATGGTGTTGAGCCACAATCTGAAACTAACTGGAGACTAGCTGATAATTACAAGGTGCCAAGAATTGGTTTCGTAAATAAAATGGATCGTCAAGGATCTAACTTTATGGAAGTTTGCCAACAAGTTAAAGACATGTTAGGGTCAAACGCTGTGCCAATTGTAATGAATATTGGAGACGAAGCCGATTTTAAAGGTATTGTAGATTTAGTGAAAAACCGTGCTATTGTTTGGCATGATGAAACACAAGGAGCTACTTTCGATGTTATCGATATTCCAGAAGAACTTAAAGCAGAAGCTGCTGAATTAAGAGCAAAACTTATTGAAGAAGTTGCAACTTATGATGAGAATTTATTAGAAAAATTCATGGAAGATGAAGATTCTATTACAGAAGACGAAGTGCATGCTGCACTAAGAGCTGCTGTAATGGATATGGCTATCATTCCAATGATTTGTGGTTCTGCATTTAAAAATAAAGGGGTACAATTCTTGTTAGATGCTGTATGCCGTTATTTACCTTCTCCAACTGATAAAGAAGGTATTGTAGGAATTAACCCAAACACTGATCAAGAAGAAACTCGTAAACCAGATGTTAAGGAGCCGTTTGCTGCTTTAGCATTTAAAATTGCAACCGATCCATTTGTTGGACGTTTAGCATTCTTCCGTGCTTATTCTGGTCGTTTAGATGCAGGTTCATATATTTTGAATAACCGTTCAGGAAAAAAAGAACGTATCTCACGTATTTACCAAATGCACTCTAACAAGCAAAATGCTATCGATTTTATTGAAGCAGGAGATATTGGAGCAGCAGTAGGGTTTAAAGACATTAAAACAGGCGATACCATGTCTGATGAAAAACATCCTATAGTTTTAGAATCTATGGACTTCCCAGATCCAGTAATTGGTATTGCTGTTGAGCCTAAAACCAAGGCAGATGTTGATAGGCTAGGTATGTCTTTAGCAAAATTAGCTGAAGAAGATCCAACATTTACAGTAAGAACAGATGAGGCTTCAGGACAGACTATTATTTCTGGAATGGGTGAGCTTCACTTAGATATAATTGTTGATCGTTTACGTCGAGAGTTTAAAGTAGAAGTAAACCAAGGTCAACCACAAGTTGAGTACAAAGAAGCTATTACACAAGCTGCAGATCATAGAGAAGTTTATAAAAAACAATCTGGTGGTCGTGGTAAGTTTGCGGATATTGTATTTACTGTTGAACCAGCCGACGAAGGTGAAGTAGGTCTTCAATTCGAATCTATTATTAAAGGTGGTAACGTTCCTAAAGAATTTATCCCTTCTATAGAGAAAGGATTTAAGCAAGCAATGGTAAATGGACCATTGGCAGGTTATGAAGTGGACTCTATGAAAGTGACATTGAAAGATGGATCTTATCATGATGTCGATTCGGATCAATTATCGTTTGAATTAGCTGCGAAGCTCGGATTTAAAAATGCTGCAAAAGCTGCAAAAGCGGTAATCATGGAGCCTATTATGAAACTTGAGGTAATTACACCTGAAGAGAACATGGGAGACATTGTAGGAGATTTAAATCGTCGTCGTGGACAGGTTAGTGATATGGGAGATAGAGCAGGAGCTAAAACAGTAAAAGCAACTGTGCCATTATCTGAAATGTTTGGTTATGTAACAACATTAAGAACATTATCATCAGGTCGTGCAACATCAACTATGGAATTTTCACATTATGCTGAAACTCCTTCAAATATTTCAGAAGAAGTAATTAAAGCTGCTAAAGGCGTTGAATCGTAAATCTTAAGAAAATGAGTCAAAAAATCAGAATAAAATTAAAGTCTTACGATCACAATTTAGTAGACAAATCTGCTGAAAAGATTGTAAAAACAGTAAAAAGCACAGGTGCTGTGGTAACTGGGCCAATTCCATTACCAACACACAAGAAAATTTTCACTGTATTACGTTCACCACACGTAAACAAGAAGTCGAGAGAACAATTTCAATTAAGCTCTTATAAGCGTTTACTTGATATTTATTCTTCATCTTCAAAAACAATTGACGCTCTAATGAAATTGGAGTTGCCAAGTGGTGTTGAAGTGGAAATAAAAGTATAATTATACTTTTATTGAACATCCCGAACTAGCTTCGGGATCTCATAAAAGAAAAATTAAAATGTCCTTAACGATGGTTGAGGAAAAACGGTAAAAATACAATTCAAGGTCGAATGTATTTTCGGCCTTGAATTTTAAATAATAAATAGTAATAATTAATAATAAATAATATGTCTGGGTTAATTGGAAAAAAAATCGGAATGACCAGCATCTTTGATGAAAACGGGAAGAATATTCCTTGTACAGTAATCGAAGCTGGACCATGCGTTGTTACCCAAGTCAGAACTGAAGAAGTTGATGGTTATCAAGCCCTACAACTTGGTTTCGATGACAAGACAGAGAAAAATGCTACAAAAGCTGACATTGGTCACGCTAAAAAAGCAGGTACTTCTGTTAAAAGAAAAGTCGCGGAATTTCAAGGTTTTGATGAGGAGTACAAATTAGGTGATACAATAACAGTAGAGCACTTTAATGAAGGTGAATTTGTTGATGTTGCTGGAACCTCAAAAGGAAAAGGATTTCAAGGTGTTGTAAAACGTCATGGTTTTGCTGGTGTAGGTCAAGCTACTCACGGTCAGCATAACCGTTTAAGAGCACCTGGATCTATTGGAGCTGCATCTTATCCTGCAAGAGTTTTCAAAGGAATGAAAATGGCAGGACGAATGGGTGGTGAAAAAGTGAAAGTTCAAAATTTAAGAGTTTTAAAAGTAGTGGCAGATAAGAACCTACTTGTGGTAAAAGGATGCGTTCCTGGACACAAAAACGCTTATGTAACAATTCAGAAGTAATGAAGGTAGCAGTTTTAGATATAAACGGAAAAGACACAGGAAGAAAGGTTGACCTTTCTAAAAATGTGTTCGCTATAGAGCCTAACAACCATGCTGTTTACTTAGACGTTAAGCAATACCTTGCTAATCAACGTCAAGGAACACATAAGGCTAAAGAAAGAGCAGAAATTACGGGTAGTACACGTAAGATAAAAAAACAAAAAGGGACAGGTACTGCAAGAGCAGGATCTATCAAGTCTGGTGTGTTTAAAGGTGGTGGACGTATGTTTGGTCCAAGACCAAGAAACTACGGTTTCAAATTAAACAAAAACGTAAAGCGTTTAGCTAGAAAATCAGCATTATCAATTAAAGCTGGAGAGAAGGCAATTACAGTTTTAGAGGACTTCAATTTTGATGCTCCAAAAACTAAAAACTTTACGGCAGTATTAAAGGCTTTAGACCTTGAAAACAAAAAATCTTTGTTTGTGTTGGGAGCGTCAAATAATAATGTATATTTGTCGTCACGCAATTTAAAAGGGTCTGAGGTTATAATAAGCTCAGAATTAAGTACTTATAAGATTTTAAACGCAAATCAAGTAATACTTTTAGAAAGCTCTTTAGAAGGAATTGAATCGAATTTAAGTAAATAAGAAAACCATGAGTATCTTAATTAAACCGATAATCACAGAAAAAGCAACAAACGATAGCGAATTAAATAATCGCTATACTTTTCAAGTGAACAAAAAGGCGAACAAGGTAGAAATAAAAAAAGCAGTAGAAGCTGTTTATGGTGTTTCTGTTGAAAAAGTTCGTACAATAAATGTCCGTCCAGATAGGAAGACTAAGTTTACAAAAACTGGTGTCCAACATGGTAAAACAAATGCCGTTAAAAAAGCAATTGTACAACTGGCGGAAGGTGAAACGATTGATTTATATGCTAATATCTAATTAGACAAAAATGTCAGTAAGAAAATTAAAACCAATCACACCAGGACAGCGATTTAGAGTAGTAAATGGATTTGACGCCATTACTACTGATAAGCCGGAGAAAAGTTTATTAGCTCCGAAAAAACGTTCAGGTGGTAGAAACAGTCAAGGAAAAATGACCATGCGCTATAAAGGTGGAGGTCATAAAAAAAGGTATCGTATTATTGATTTTAAACGTAACAAAGCTGGAATTCCAGCAGAAGTTGCGTCTATAGAATATGATCCAAACAGAACAGCATTCATCGCATTATTGAATTATCAAGATGGTGAAAAACGTTACATTATTGCACAAAACGGACTTCAAGTTGGTCAAAATGTAGTGTCTGGTGAAAGCGGTGTAGCTCCAGAAATTGGAAATGCAATGCCACTTAGCGAAATACCTTTAGGAACAATTATTTCTTGTATTGAGTTGCGTCCAGGTCAAGGAGCTGTTATGGCTCGTAGTGCTGGTGCATTTGCTCAATTAATGGCAAGAGACGGAAAATTTGCAACGGTTAAGTTGCCATCTGGTGAAACAAGATTGATTCTTGCTAACTGTATGGCTACTGTTGGAGTTGTATCTAACTCAGATCATCAACTACTAGTATCTGGTAAAGCAGGTAGAAGTAGATGGTTAGGAAGACGTCCAAGAACCAGACCAGTGGTAATGAATCCAGTCGATCATCCAATGGGTGGTGGTGAAGGTAAATCTTCAGGAGGACATCCACGTTCTAGAAATGGAATTCCAGCTAAAGGATATAGAACACGTTCTAAAACTAAAGCAAGTAATAAATATATTGTTGAACGTAGAAAGAAATAATAAATCATGGCAAGATCATTAAAAAAAGGACCTTACGTTCATTATAAATTAGAAAAAAAAGTAGCTGCTAATGTTGAAGCTAACAAGAAAACAGTTATCAAAACTTGGTCAAGAGCAAGTATGATTACTCCCGATTTTGTTGGGCAGACAATTGCAGTACATAATGGCCGTCAATTTGTACCAGTATATATTACTGAAAACATGGTAGGTCATAAATTAGGAGAATTTTCACCAACAAGATCTTTTAGAGGTCATGCAGGTGCTAAAAATAAAGGGAAAAAATAAGAGCTATGGGAAGTCGTAAAAAACAAATGGCAGACGCTATTAAGGAAGGTAAAAAGCAAGTTGCTTTTGCAAAACTTAATAACTGTCCTACGTCACCAAGAAAAATGCGCTTAGTAGCCGATTTAGTAAGAGGTGAAAAGGTAGAAAAAGCACTTAATATATTAAGATTCAGTCAAAAAGAAGCATCACGTCGTTTAGAGAAATTGTTAATGTCTGCAGTTGCAAACTGGCAAGCTAAAAACGAAGATGCCGATATTGAAGAAGCTGAATTATTTGTAAAAGAGATTAGAGTTGATGGTGGAACAATGTTGAAAAGATTGCGTCCAGCACCTCAAGGTCGTGCACATAGAATTAGAAAAAGATCTAATCACGTAACACTCGTGCTTGGAGCTAATAATAACACACAAAGCAATTAATAAATGGGACAAAAGACAAATCCAATAGGAAATCGCCTTGGAATTATCAGAGGATGGGAATCTAACTGGTATGGAGGAAATGATTATGGGGATAAACTTGCTGAAGACCACAAAATCAGAAAGTATGTGTATGCACGTTTATCAAAAGCTAGTGTGTCGAGAGTAATCATCGAAAGAACTCTTAAACTTGTAACCGTTACTATCACTACTGCTAGACCTGGTATTATTATTGGAAAAGGTGGACAAGAGGTAGACAAGTTAAAGGAAGAACTTAAAAAGATTACAGGTAAAGAAGTTCAATTAAACATCTTTGAAATTAAACGCCCAGAGTTAGATGCATTCTTAGTTGCTTCAAGTGTTGCACGTCAAATTGAAAATCGTATTTCATATAAACGTGCAATCAAGATGGCTATTCAAGCTGCAATGCGTATGAATTCTGAGGGCATTAAAATTCAAATTAGTGGTCGTTTAAACGGAGCTGAAATGGCACGTAATGAGCATTATAAAGATGGAAGAATTCCTTTATCTACTTTTAGAGCCGATATTGATTACGCTTTAGTTGAGGCCCATACTACCTATGGTAGACTGGGTATAAAAGTATGGATCATGAAAGGTGAAGTATATGGTAAAAGAGAACTTTCTCCGCTTGTTGGTTTATCCAAAAAGCAAGGAAAAGGTGGAGCGCGAGGTGGAAACAAGAACCAATCTCGTCGTAGAAAGTAATTTTTTAAATTAAAGAAAAATGTTACAACCAAAAAGAACAAAGTTTCGTAAGCAGCAAAAAGGGCGCATGAAAGGTAACTCTGGAAGAGGCCACTTGCTTTCAAGCGGAATGTTTGGTATAAAATCGTTAGACTCGAAGTTTATTACTTCTCGTCAAATAGAAGCAGCACGTATTGCCGCTACACGTTATATGAAAAGAGAAGGGCAGCTATGGATTAAAATATTTCCAGACAAGCCTATTACAAAAAAGCCTCTTGAAGTACGTATGGGTAAAGGTAAAGGTGCTGTAGAGTATTGGGCAGCTGTAGTTACACCAGGAAGAATTTTATTTGAAGTAGGAGGAGTGCCATTAGACGTAGCAAAAGAAGCATTGCGTCTAGCTGCACAAAAACTTCCAGTTAAAACTAAGTTTATAATCGCTAGAGATTTCGAAGCTTAATTTATTGATATTATGAAATGAGCTATTTAAAGTTTTGAAAAATAACAAAATATATTAATAGCGAATTACATCTGACAAACAGATAAAAAAGAAATTAACAGATGAAACAATCAGAAATTAAAGAACTATCTACAGCTGAGTTACAAGAAAAACTTGGTGAAACCAAAAAGAGTTATACAGACCTTAAATTGGCTCATGCTATATCTCCTCTTGAAAATCCAATTCAGTTACGCACTGTAAGAAGAAACGTAGCAAGATTGGCAACAGAGTTAACTAAAAGAGAAGTACAATAATTGTATTCGGCTTAAAGATGGAAAAAAGAAATTTAAGAAAAGAACGTATAGGAGTTGTTACTAGTAACAAAATGATGAAATCAATTGTGGTTTCTGAAGTTAAAAAAGTAAAACATCCTATGTATGGAAAGTTCGTGTTAAAAACAAAGAAATATGTTGCACACGACGAAACAAACGACTGTAACGAAGGAGATACTGTAAGAATCATGGAAACACGACCTTTAAGTAAATCTAAGTGTTGGAGATTAGTAGAAATAATTGAAAGAGCTAAATAATTATGGTACAACAAGAATCAAGATTAAAAGTAGCTGATAACACTGGAGCAAAAGAAGTTTTAACTATTCGTGTTCTAGGTGGTACAAAAAGAAGATACGCTTCTGTTGGTGACAAAATTGTTGTTACTGTTAAAGACGCTACTCCTAATGGAAACATTAAAAAAGGAGCGGTTTCTACAGCAGTTGTTGTACGTACTGTAAAAGAAGTTAGAAGACCAGACGGCTCATACATCAGGTTTGATGATAATGCTTGTGTCCTTTTAAATCCTACGGGAGAAATGAGAGGCACTCGTGTATTTGGACCTGTGGCCAGAGAGCTTCGTGACAAACAATTCATGAAAATTGTATCATTAGCACCAGAGGTGCTTTAATGCAAAATATTACAATGGGAAAGCTTAAAATAAAATCAGGAGATACAGTAAAAGTAATTACTGGAGATCATAAAGGATCAGAAGGAAAAGTACTTAAAGTATTAACCGATAAGAATAAGGCAATAGTAGAAGGCGTAAATATGGTAAAAAAACATATGAAACCTAGTGCTGATAATCCTCAAGGAGGAATCGTAGAAAAAGAAGCATCTATTCAAATATCAAACCTATCATTGTTAACTTCAAAAGGTGAAACAACAAGAGTTGGATATAGAATGGAAAGCGATAAGAAAGTAAGATTTGCTAAAAAATCTAATGAAGTAATTTAATGATTATGGCTTATATTCCAAGATTAAAACAAGAGTACAAGGACAAGGTTGTTCCTGCTCTTACAGAAGAATTCGGTTATAAAAATGTAATGCAAGTTCCAAAACTTTCTAAAATAGTTTTATCTAGAGGAGTTGGAGGTGCTGTTGCAGACAAAAAGTTAATCGACTATGCATTAGACGAGATGACCAAAATATCTGGGCAAAAAGCAGTAGCGACAATATCTAAAAAGGATGTTGCATCTTTTAAATTGCGTAAAGGTATGCCAATTGGTGCAAAAGTGACTTTAAGAGGTGAGCAAATGTACGAGTTTTTAGATCGTTTAGTAACATCGTCATTACCACGTGTAAGAGATTTTAACGGTATTAAGGCTAATGGATTTGACGGTAGAGGCAATTACAATTTAGGAATTACTGAACAAATCATTTTTCCTGAAATCGATATCGATAAGGTAAATAAAATTTCAGGTATGGATATTACATTCGTAACTACTGCCGATACCGATAAAGAAGCAAAATCATTATTAACTGAACTAGGATTACCTTTTAAAAAAAACTAAGTTATGGCTAAAGAATCAATGAAAGCCCGCGAGGTAAAAAGAGCAAAAACAGTAGCTAAATATGCAGCTAAACGAAAAGCTTTAAAAGAAGCAGGAGATTATGAAGCATTACAAAAGCTACCAAAAAACGCCTCACCAATTCGCATGCATAACAGATGTAAGTTAACAGGAAGACCTAAAGGTTATATGAGAACATTTGGAATTTCCCGTGTTATGTTTCGTGAAATGGCCAACCAAGGATTAATTCCAGGAGTTAGAAAGGCAAGTTGGTAAAATTATAAATTGATTAAAGGTTTAGTCCCGACGGTTCGGGATTAAAAACCATAATCGCAAATTAATAACTATGTACACAGATCCAGTAGCGGATTATTTAACAAGAATTAGAAATGCGGTAGCAGCCAATCATAGAGTGGTTGAAATCCCAGCATCTAATTTAAAGAAAGAGATGACTAAAATATTATTCGATCAAGGATATATTTTAAGTTACAAGTTCGATGACTCTACAGTACAAGGAACTATTAAAATAGCCCTTAAGTACACAAAAGAAACTAAAGAACCTGTAATAAAAAGGATTCAAAGAATAAGTAAACCAGGTTTACGTAAATACGCAAGCTCAAAAGAATTACCTCGTATCCTTAACGGTCTTGGTATTGCCATTGTCTCTACTTCTCACGGAGTGATGACAGGTAAACAAGCTCAAAGAGAAAATGTAGGTGGTGAAATATTGTGTTACGTTTACTAATTTAAAGCCCAAAAGAAATGTCAAGAATAGGAAATAATCCAGTAGCCATTCCAGAAGGCGTAACAGTTGATATTAAAGAAAATATCGTGACTGTTAAAGGTAAATTAGGAGAATTAACACAACACTTCGATTCTATAGAAATTAAAGTTGAAGATGGTAACATTATGGTTACTCGTTCTTCAGATACTAAAGATCAAAAAGCAAAGCATGGTTTATATAGATCATTAATGCATAATATGATTGAAGGCGTATCAAAAGGATGGACTAAAGAATTAGAATTAGTAGGAGTAGGATATAGAGCAAGCAACCAAGGACAAAAACTTGATTTAGCTTTAGGGTTTTCTCATAACATTGTATTAAACATTGCTCCTGAAGTAAAAGTTGAAACAATTTCAGAAAAAGGAAAGAATCCCATAGTAAAATTAACATCCTTTGACAAGCAATTAGTTGGTCAAGTAGCCGCAAAGATTCGCTCTTTCCGTAAACCTGAACCATACAAAGGAAAAGGAGTTAAATTTGTAGGAGAGGAAATTAGAAGAAAAGCAGGTAAATCAGCATAATAAGTAAGTTATGGCATTATCAAAGAACGATAGAAGACAAAGAATACAAAACAGAATTCGTAAAATAGTTTCAGGAACCGAAACTAGACCAAGATTATCTGTTTTTAGAAGCAATAAAGAAATTTACGCACAAATTATAGATGACGTAAACGGAAAAACTATTACTACAGCATCTTCTAGGGACAAAGACATTAGTTCAGTAAAAGGAACAAAAACAGAAATTGCTACTTTAGTAGGTAAAAGCGTTGCTGAAAAAGCTTTAAAAGCAGGTGTAGAAACAATCTCTTTCGATAGAGGTGGGTATTTATACCATGGTAGAGTAAAATCATTAGCCGAAGGAGCTAGAGAAGCAGGACTTAAATTCTAAGAAATTATGTATCAAAAATACAAAAGCGCAGAGTTAGTAAAACCAAGTGGATTGGATCTTAAAGATCGTTTAGTTGGTGTGCAAAGGGTTACAAAAGTAACAAAAGGTGGTAGAGCATTCGGTTTTTCGGCAATCGTAGTGGTTGGCGATGAAGCAGGTGTTGTAGGACATGGTTTAGGAAAATCTAAAGACGTTGCTAGTGCAATCGCAAAAGCAATAGAAGATGCTAAGAAAAACCTAGTTCGAATTCCTATTATTAAAGGAACATTACCTCATGAACAAAAAGGTAAATTTGGTGGAGCAAGAGTAAATATTATTCCTGCAGCACCTGGTACAGGAGTTATTGCTGGTGGAGCTGTGAGAACAGTTTTAGAGGCCGTAGGTGTTCATGATGTTTTATCAAAATCTCAAGGTTCCTCCAACCCACACAATGTTGTAAAAGCAACTTTTGATGCATTATTGCAATTAAGAGATGCTAAAACCATTGCTAAGAATAGAGGAATTTCTTTAGAAAAAGTTTTTAACGGATAATTAAGGATATCATGGCAAAAATTAAAGTAACAAAACAAAAAAGTGCGATCAACCGTACTCAAAGACAAAAAAGAACTCTTGAAGCTCTTGGTCTTAGAAAGATTGGTCAAACCATAGAACACGATGCCACACCAAATATCCTTGGTATGGTTAATAAAGTTAAACATTTAGTTTCTGTAGAAGAAGCTTAAAAATTTAAACTGAAATGGATTTAAGTAATTTAAAACCTGCAGAAGGTTCAGTTAACAATAATAGTAAACGCATTGGTCGCGGACAAGGTTCTGGAAAAGGTGGTACCGCAACAAGAGGTCACAAAGGAGCTAAGTCTCGTTCTGGTTATTCTAGAAAATTAGGTTTTGAAGGTGGACAAATGCCGCTTCAAAGACGTGTGCCAAAGTTTGGTTTTACTAACATTAACCGTAAAGAATATCAAGGCATCAACCTAGATACATTACAACAAATGGTTGACGATAAGAAAATAAAAGGCACTGTAGATTTAGATACATTTGCAACGTTCCGTTTAGCTGGAAAAAACGATCTAGTTAAAATTTTGGGAAGAGGCGAATTAAAAGCTAAATTAAAAGTATCTGCGCATAAATTTACTGCTTCAGCAAAAGCTGCTATCGAAGCTGCTGGAGGAGAAGCTGTAACTTTATAAAAAGACCCAACAAACAATGAAATTAATAGAGACTTTAAAGAATGTTTGGAAAATAACAGAACTAAAAGACCGAATCATTTTAACGTTAGGGATGCTTTTAGTGTACCGTTTTGGAGCACAGGTTGTTCTTCCTGGTATCGATGCAAGTAAATTAGGAGCCTTAGGAGATAGTACAGATAGTGGTCTTCTAGGTTTGTTAAACGCCTTTACAGGTGGTGCTTTTGCTAATGCTTCGGTATTTGCTTTAGGTATTATGCCATATATCTCGGCTTCTATTGTGGTGCAGTTAATGGGAATTGCAATTCCTTATTTACAAAAACTACAAAAAGAAGGCGCAAGTGGTCAAAAGAAAATTACACAAATAACACGTTGGTTAACCATTGCAATATGTTTGGTTCAAGCACCAGGTTATTTAGTAAGCTTACCTTCTTTAGGAATACCACAAGAAGCATTTTTATTAGGTCAAGGTGGATTATTTTATTTTTCTTCAATCGTTATACTTGTAACAGGAACTATTTTTGCCATGTGGTTGGGTGAAAAAATTACAGATAAAGGAATAGGTAACGGTATCTCTATATTAATTATGGTAGGTATTATTGCAACATTACCAGTATCCTTTGTTCAAGAATATGCAGCAAGAGTTACCGAATCTAATGGTGGATTAATCATGATCCTTATAGAATTGGTAGTTTGGTTTGTAATTATCTTGGCATCAGTTATGCTTGTTATGGCTGTACGTAAAATTGCAGTACAATATGCAAGACGTACTCAGTCTGGAGGCTATGAGAAAAATGTATTTGGTTCAAGACAATATATACCTCTTAAATTAAATGCTTCAGGTGTAATGCCAATTATCTTTGCACAAGCTATCATGTTCGTTCCAGGATTAATTGGAGGTATGGACTTTATGAAAGATTCCAGCGTAGGTCAATGGATGCAAACTAATTTTCAAGATATGTTCGGCTTGTGGTACAATGTTGTGTTTGCAATATTAATTATAATATTCACATATTTTTATACTGCAATTACAGTACCTACAAATAAAATGGCCGACGATTTAAAACGTAGTGGTGGTTTTATACCAGGAATTCGACCAGGAACAGAAACATCAGAGTATTTAGATAAAATAATGTCTCAAATTACCTTACCAGGTTCTATATTCTTAGCATTAATAGCAGTGTTCCCTGCATTTATAGTAAAGCTTATGAACGTACAACAAGGTTGGGCATTATTTTTTGGAGGAACCTCGTTGTTAATTATGGTTGGAGTTGCAATTGATACGATGCAACAAGTGAATTCATACTTGTTGAACAAACATTACGATGGCTTGATGAAGACAGGTAAAAACAGAAAAGGCTAAAAACCTAATTACTATGGCAAAACAAGCGGCAATAGAACAAGACGGAACAATTATAGAAGCATTATCAAATGCTATGTTTCGTGTTGAATTAGAAAACGGTCACATTGTGACTGCACATATTTCTGGTAAAATGCGTATGCATTATATTAAGTTATTACCAGGAGACAAAGTGAAATTAGAAATGAGTCCTTATGATTTGACAAAGGCTCGCATAACTTATAGATACTAATACGATGAAAGTAAGAGCATCAGTAAAAAAACGTAGCGCAGATTGCAAAATCGTGCGTAGAAAAGGTAGACTTTACGTCATTAACAAAAAGAATCCTAGATTCAAACAAAGACAAGGGTAATTATGGCAAGAATTGCAGGTGTAGACATACCAAAACAAAAAAGAGGAGTAATCTCTTTAACTTATATCTATGGAATAGGTAGAAGTAGAGCAAAAGACATTTTAGCTACTGCTAAAGTTGACGAAAGCACTAAAGTTCAAGATTGGACCGACGACGAAATTGGAGCAATCCGTGATGCTGTTGGTACATTTAAAATTGAAGGGGAACTACGTTCTGAAACACAATTAAACATTAAGCGATTAATGGATATTGGATGTTACAGAGGTATTCGTCATAGAGCTGGTCTTCCATTAAGAGGACAACGTACTAAAAACAATTCTAGAACTAGAAAAGGTAGAAGAAAAACTGTTGCTAACAAAAAAATGGCAACTAAATAATAAGTAGGAAATGGCAAAGTCAAGTACTAAAAAACGTAAAGTTATAGTAGAATCTGCTGGAGAAGCACATATTACCGCTTCTTTTAATAACATTATCATTTCACTTACCAACAAAAAAGGCGACGTAATTTCATGGTCATCAGCTGGTAAAATGGGATTTAGAGGCTCTAAGAAAAACACACCTTACGCTGCGCAATTAGCAGCCGAAGATGCTTTAAACGTTGCTAAAGAAGCTGGTTTAAAGAAAGTGAAAGTGTATGTTAAGGGGCCTGGTAATGGTAGAGAATCTGCTATTAGATCAATTCATAATGGTGGTATTGAAGTTACCGAAATTATCGATGTAACACCAACACCTCATAATGGATGTAGACCTCCAAAACGTAGAAGAGTTTAACAAATTAACTTAATTGTCACTCTAAGCACAGTCGAAGAGTCTTTTAAGTTTTTAAGTAAACTTTAAATAAAGATTAATATAAACAAGTATCAACGAGAGATTCACGATTATCGAAGGATAAGATTAAGACCTTAATTCATAATCACTCTCAAAACAAATTTAAAAATGGCAAGATATACTGGTCCTAAAACTAAAATAGCACGTAAATTCGGAGAAGCTATTTTTGGAGAAGATAAATCTTTTGAAAAAAGAAACTATCCTCCAGGTCAACACGGAAACAATAGAAGACGTGGAAAAAAATCTGAATACGCTATCCAGTTAATGGAGAAGCAAAAAGCAAAATACACTTACGGTATTTTAGAACGTCAATTTAGAAACATGTTCAAACATGCAACTGCAGCTCCTGGAATTACAGGTGAGGTATTGTTGCAATTATGTGAATCTAGATTAGATAACGTTGTTTATAGAATGGGATTGTCTCGTTCTAGACGAGGAGCAAGACAACTAGTTTCGCACAGGCATATTACTGTAAATGGTAACATCGTAAACATTCCTTCTTATTCTTTAAAAGCAGGTGATGTGGTAGCCGTTAGAGAGAAATCAAAATCTTTAGAAGCTATCGATAGTGCATTAACGGCATCATCAAGTGTTTATGAATGGATTACATGGAATAAAGATACTATGCAAGGAACTTATGTTTCAATTCCTGCAAGAGTTCAAATTCCAGAAAACATAAACGAGCAATTCATAGTAGAATTATATTCTAAATAATAAATTAATCATATTGGTATTTGGCCAAAGGGTTTATAAGCATTTCTTCAAACTTATAGATCGCGCAACTAAATAACAATTAAAAAGAAGAAAAAAATGGCAATATTAAATTTTCAGAAGCCCGACAAAGTAATCATGATTGATTCTACGGATTCTCAAGGTAAATTCGAATTTAGACCTTTAGAACCAGGTTATGGATTAACAGTAGGAAATGCTTTAAGAAGAGTTTTACTTTCTTCTTTAGAAGGATTTGCAATTACTTCAGTTAGAATTGAAGGGGTAGAGCATGAGTTCTCTACTATTGCAGGTGTAGTAGAAGATGTAACAGAAATCATACTTAACTTAAAACAAGTACGTTTTAAACGTCAAATAGACGAAATTGATAACGAATCGGTATCTATTTCAATCTCAGGACAAGAGCAAATTACTGCAGGTGATTTTCAAAAATTCATTTCAGGATTCCAAGTATTAAATTCAGATTTAGTTATCTGTAACTTAGACCCTAAAGTGAGCATCAACATGGAAATCACAATTGAAAAAGGGAGAGGATATGTGCCAGCTGAAGAAAACAAAAAAGCTACAGCACCAATGGGAACCATCTTTACAGATTCTATTTACACACCAATAAAAAATGTTAAGTACAGTGTAGAGAACTTTCGTGTGGAGCAAAAAACCGATTATGAAAAACTGGTTTTTGAAATTGACACAGACGGTTCAATCAACCCTCAAGATGCTTTAACCGAAGCAGCAAAAATATTAATCCACCACTTCATGTTATTCTCAGATGAGCGTATCACTCTTGAAGCTGATGAAATTGCACAAACAGAAACTTATGACGAAGAGTCACTTCACATGAGACAATTACTGAAAACCAAATTAATAGATATGGATCTTTCAGTACGTGCACTTAACTGTTTAAAAGCTGCTGAAGTAGATACATTAGGAGACTTAGTATCATTCAATAAAAATGACCTTATGAAGTTCCGTAACTTTGGTAAAAAATCTTTAACAGAGCTTGAAGAGCTTGTAAACGTTAAAGGTTTAAACTTCGGAATGGATTTAAGCAAATATAAATTAGATAAAGATTAATTAATCATATTTTGCTCTCCAGAATGTAAACGTCTGGATTTGGTAGCAAGATGATAAAACAAATGTCATGAGACACGGAAAAAAATTCAATCACTTAGGTAGGCAAACAGCGCACAGAAAAGCAATGTTAGCTAATATGGCTTGTTCTTTAATAGAGCACAAGCGCATCAACACAACAGTAGCTAAAGCAAAAGCCTTAAAGCAATTTGTTGAACCAATGATTACAAAATCTAAGGAAGATACAACACATAACAGACGTATTGTAATGTCTCGCTTAAGACAAAAAGAAGCTGTTGCTGAACTTTTTAGAGACGTAGCTGCTAAAGTTGGCGATCGTCCTGGAGGTTATACAAGAATTATTAAACTTGGTAACCGTTTAGGAGATAATGCTGATATGGCAATGATCGAGCTTGTAGATTATAATGAAATTTACAACGCTGGAAAAGAAACCAAAAAGACAACAAGAAGAAGTAGAAGAGGAGGTAAAAAAGCCGTAACAGCAGCTCCAGCTATAGAAGAAACTAAAGCTTCAAACGAAGAGGAATAAATGTTAATAAGCTTTAATAAAATAGAGGATAAACTTTTTTGGTTTATCCTTTTTTTATACAATTTTGTGAAACCTTTTTAAATAAAACATGAAATACCAAACACGTAAAAAAGCCATTATCCTTTTAGCAGATGGCACAATATTCCATGGTAAATCAATAGCAAATAAGCAAGGGACTGCTTTTGGAGAAGTTTGCTTTAACACTGGAATGACAGGTTACCAAGAAATTTTCACAGACCCTTCATACTATGGTCAACTAATGGTAGCAACCAATGCCCATATTGGCAATTATGGAGTTAATAATGAAGAAGTAGAATCAGACTCTATTAAAATATCAGGTTTAATTTGTAAAAACTTTAGTTACGATTATTCTCGTGTAGATGCAGATGGATCTTTAGAAGATTTTTTCAATAAAAACAACTTATTTGCCATTTCTGATGTTGACACAAGAGCATTGGTAAGTTATATAAGAGATAATGGCGCAATGAATGCTGTAATCTCAACAGAGGTTGATAATATTGAGGGTTTAAAACAACAATTAGCCAATATTCCAAATATGGAAGGTCTAGAATTGGCCTCAAAAGTATCTACTAAAGAGCCTTATTACTATGGCAATGAAAATGCGACTTATAAAATTGCAGCTTTGGATATTGGAATTAAGAAAAATATCCTTCGCAATCTAGCAAAACGGGATGCTTATATAAAAGTGTTTCCTTATAATTCTAAGTTTCAAGATTTAGAAGCTTTTAATCCCGATGGTTATTTTTTAAGTAATGGTCCTGGAGATCCACAACCTTTGATAGAAGCACAAACTGTAGCAAAAGAAATTATAAAAAGGGATTTACCATTATTTGGTATTTGCTTAGGTCATCAAGTTATTGCTTTAGCAAATGGCATTTCAACTTATAAAATGCATAATGGACATCGAGGTATAAATCATCCTGTTAAAAACTTAGAAACAGGTAAAGGTGAAATCACCTCACAAAACCACGGCTTTGCAGTAAATAGAGAAGAAGCAGAAGCGAATGAAGATTTAAAAGTGACACATGTACACTTAAATGACGATACAGTTGCTGGCTTAGCAATGAAAACTAAAAACTGTTTTTCGGTACAGTACCATCCAGAAGCAAGCCCTGGACCTCACGACTCCATGTATTTATTCGATCAGTTTATAGAAAATATAAAAGCAAAATAACCATAAGGCAGTGTGAAAACACTGCCTTTCTATTTACTAAAACGTTTAAGCTGAAAATCAGACTAATAATAAGTAGTTAAAGTGTTTTTAGTGTTACAATTTTGTAAATTTGAGAATTAAAGAAAAGTAATATAAATAAGATTCAATGAGTATAATAATAGACATTCACGCAAGACAAATTTTCGATTCAAGAGGAAACCCAACAGTAGAAGTAGATGTAATTACCGAAAATGGAATTTTAGGAAGAGCTGCTGTGCCTTCTGGAGCTTCTACAGGAGAACATGAAGCAGTCGAACTTCGTGATGGAGGAAATGCTTATATGGGAAAAGGCGTTTTAAAAGCAGTTGAAAATGTCAATACTATTCTAGCCCAAGAATTATTGGGAGCCTCAGTTTTTGAACAAAATCTAATCGATAAAACCATGAACGATTTAGATGGTACTCCAAACAAAGCAAAATTAGGTGCCAACGCTATTTTAGGAGTGTCTCTAGCTGTTGCAAAAGCAGCAGCTAACGAATTGGGAATGCCTTTATATCGCTACATTGGAGGTGTATCAGCAAATACACTACCCTTGCCAATGATGAACATTATTAACGGAGGATCACATAGTGACGCTCCAATTGCATTTCAGGAATTTATGATTATGCCAGTAAAAGCAAATAAATTTTCTCATGCAATGCAAATGGGTTCTGAAATATTTCATCATTTGAAAAAGGTGTTACATGATAGAAACTTAAGTACCGCAGTTGGAGATGAAGGTGGTTTTGCTCCAAACTTAGAAGGAGGAACAGAAGATGCTTTAGAAACCATTGGGAAAGCAGTTGAAAATGCTGGATATAAGTTAGGGGACGATATCATGATTGCCCTAGACTGTGCTTCTGCCGAATTTTACAAAAATGGAAAGTATGACTATACAATCTTTGAAGGCAATAAAGGCGTCGTCAGGACATCACAAGAGCAAGCAGAATACTTAGAAGAATTATGTAATAAATATCCAATTATCTCTATTGAAGATGGTATGGACGAAAACGATTGGGATGGTTGGAAAATGTTAACCGAAAAAGTTGGAGACAATGTGCAACTTGTAGGCGATGATTTGTTTGTAACAAACGTAGAGCGATTATCTAAAGGCATTAATAATGGCATTGCAAATTCTATTTTAATTAAGGTAAACCAAATAGGAACACTAACCGAAACTATTGCGGCAGTCAATATGGCTCATAATGCAGGCTACACATCAGTAATGTCACATAGATCAGGTGAAACTGAAGATACTACCATTGCAGATTTAGCTGTAGCCTTAAATACTGGACAAATTAAAACAGGATCTGCATCGCGTAGTGATCGTATGGCAAAATACAATCAATTGCTTCGAATAGAAGAAGAATTAGGAAGTACCGCATATTTTCCTGGAGAAAATGCTTTTAAGCTTAAATAGAATTTCTAAGGTAACTTTTTTAAAGGCTATTATTTTCCAAGTAAGGGCCTTCTTTTGTTAATTACTTTTTTTATTACTTGTATCAATAATTACAGAGGCTTTGTGCTTTAAAAATTGTGATATATTTTGTATTTTCGTACAGCTGTTTTTTCAGCAATCAATTCATAATAAAATTTTTTAAAAAATGTCAAATACTGCTACGCTAGAGGTTAACGGTCAAAAGCATGAATTCCCATTAGTTAAAGGAACAGAAAATGAAACTGCAATAGATATAAAAAATTTAAGAAGCACAACAGGAGGCGTTATTACCATTGACCCTGGTTATAAAAACACTGGATCCTGTGAAAGTAGCATCACTTTTTTAGATGGAGAAAAAGGAATTTTAAGATATAGAGGTTATTCTATTGAGGAGCTTGCCGAGAAAGCAGATTTTTTAGAAGTAGCTTATCTTTTAATTTTTGGCGAATTACCAACAAAAGAGCAACACGATAAATTTCATGCAGATATAAAATCTAAGTCTGTTGTTGATGATGATGTACGTAAAATTGTTGATGCCTTCCCTAAATCGGCACATCCAATGGGTGTGTTATCGTCACTAACAAGTGCTTTAACTGCATTTAACCCTTCTTCGGTGAATGTAGATTCTGAAGAAGATATGTACAACTCTGTAGTAAAAATACTTGGAAAATTCCCTGTTCTAGTAGCATGGACATTACGAAAAAAACAAGGACTTCCTTTAGATTATGGAGATAATAGTTTAGGCTATGTAGAGAACGTATTAAAAATGATGTTTAAACAGCCTAATGAAGAGTATGTACAAAATAAAGTGATTATTGATGCTTTAGATAAATTATTAATCTTACATGCCGACCATGAGCAAAACTGTTCAACATCCACAGTAAGAATTGTAGGTTCCTCTCACGCAGGATTATTTGCATCATTATCAGCAGGAATATCTGCCCTTTGGGGACCGCTCCATGGAGGAGCCAATCAAGCGGTATTGGAAATGTTGGAAGCCATTAAAGAAGATGGAGGTGATACTAAAAAGTATATGGCTAAGGCAAAAGACAAAAATGACCCTTTCCGTTTAATGGGATTTGGTCATAGAGTCTATAAAAATTTCGATCCAAGAGCAAAAATAATTAAAGCAGCAGCTGATGAAGTGTTAGCCGATTTAGGTGTCGAAGATCCTATTTTGGATATAGCAAAAGGGCTTGCGGCCGAGGCATTAAGTGACGAGTATTTTGTGAAACGTAAATTATATCCTAACGTAGATTTCTATTCTGGAATAATTTATAGAGCCATGGGGATTCCAACCGATATGTTTACAGTAATGTTTGCATTGGGACGTTTACCAGGTTGGATTGCACAATGGCGAGAAATGCGTTTAAACAAAGAACCAATTGGAAGACCAAGACAATTGTACATTGGTGAAACCAACAGAGCGTTTAAACAAATTAATAAAAGATAAATTTGTTAATAAACCAAAAACTCAAAGCCTCATAGTACTCTATGAGGTTTTTATATTTGTAATATGAATCGAATTAAAATTATAAAAAACAGATCCGATATTGGTGCAGGAACTCGTGGGTCAGACATGGGGATTGATGCCATAGAAATTGCAGCTATCAATGCAAATAACGATTATTTTAATAGGTATGATTTTGTTGATGTTGAGACTGAAAATGAGTCCATATACAACAAGGTCAAGAATACGTATATGAAACGTATAGAACATGTGTCTTATCAATGTGAAAGAGTTTGCAACACAGTAAGCGATAGTCTAAAAGAAAATGCTTTTCCTTTAGTTATTTCTGGTGACCATTCTTCTGCTTTAGGAACCATAAGTGGCATTAAAAAAGCATTTCCAGAAAAACGACTAGGAGTTGTATGGATTGACGCTCATGCCGATATGCACTCACCATATACCTCGCCTTCTGGAAATATTCATGGAATGCCTCTAGCAGCTGCCCTTAATGAAGATAATATTCCCAACAAAATTAACGAAGTTTCTAAAAATTCCATTCATTTCTGGGAAAACATGAAAAGCCTTGGAATTAAAGGCAAAAAATTGCAACCAGATGATCTTGTGTATTTTGGAGTTAGGGATACCGAAAAATCCGAAGAAAAACAAATGGAGGTCTTAAAGCTTAGAAATTACATGGTTCATGAAGTAAGACATAGGGGTTTAGAAGTATGTGTAGATGAAGCTTTAAACAGGTTAAAAAATTGCGATATGATTTATATTTCGTTTGATGTTGATAGTATGGATTGCGACCTTATTTCATATGGCACAGGAACACCTGTTTCCAAAGGCTTTGACGAATTTGAAATCATTAAAATAATAGACCATATTATAAAAAGTAATAAAGTAATTTGTATGGAGTTTGTAGAAGTAAACCCTTTACTGGATAACAAGGGAAACAAAATGGGAGAAACAGCCTTTTTTGTTCTTGATGAAGTTACTAAAACGCTTGCTAAAACCTTAAAAATTAAATAATATAAAAATCTAAAGCATATGAAATCCTTTTTTAAATACTTCGTTCTAATTTTCTTAGTGGGCACGCAACTTAGCTTTTCGCAGAAACTCACCCGAAAGGAAAAAAAGATTTTAAAAACCATTGAAGTTAATAATGCTGAGGCCATCGAATTTTTAAAAGATGTAGTAAACATTAACAGTGGCACCATGAACCACGAAGGCGTTAAAAAAGTTGGCGATGTATTTGCGAAAGCATTTGAAGCTATTGGGTTTAAAAGTTCTTGGTACGATATGTCGCAGGTTAATCGGTCAGGGCATTTATTTGCCGAAACTTCGGGAGATAAAGGAAAAAAACTATTATTGATTGGTCATTTAGATACTGTTTTTGAAGAGAATAGCCCTTTTCAAGAATTCAAAATGGTTAACGATAGTATAGCGCACGCTCCAGGAGGCAACGATATGAAAGGAGGTAACGTGATTATTCTTTATGCATTAAAAGCACTTGCAGATAATGGGTTACTAAAAAATGCGCAAATAATTGCAGCATTTACTGGAGATGAAGAAGCCACTGGAAAACCCTTGACCATAAGTAGAAAACACTTAATTGAAGCTGGAAAACGAAGCGATATTGCTTTAGGGTTTGAAAATTCAACGGGCTTTAACGATGCAACAATCGCACGAAGAGGATCTTCAGATTGGCGAGTGGACGTTACTGGTGTTAGAGCGCATTCTTCCGAGATATTTAACGAACGTGTTGGTGCAGGAGCCATTTTTGAAATGTCTCGTATTTTAAATGCCTTTTATACCAAAGTAAAGGGCGAAGAATTTTTAACCTTTAACCCTGGAATTATTTTGGGAGGTACACTTATGGATTACGACCAGCAATTAAGTAAAGGTGATGTTTTTGGTAAGAGTAATGTTGTAGCACAAACAGCAACAGTATATGGAGGCTTACGATTCATTTCCGAAGATCAAAAAGAGCGTGCACGAGCAAAAATGAGAGAAATAGTTAACAATAATTTACCACAAACGTCTGCAAAGGCGACCTTTATAGATAGTTATCCAGCGATGGGTCCAACAGAAGGGAATAAACAGTTGCTTGAAATGTTTAGTACTGTTAGTAAAGATTTGGGTTATGGTGAAGTTGTAGCTTTCGATCCATTAAAACGCGGTGCTGCTGATGTGTCTTTTGTGGCACAATATGTTGATTGTATAGATGGTTTGGGTACCATGGGTGATGGAGGCCATACACCTGAAGAAACGGTGAACCTCAATACTATTGAAGACTTAACAAAGCGAGCCGCTATTTTAATTTATAGATTGATTAATCAGAAGTAAATTTTTGGCTTTCGTTTAACGTTTCTGTATATGATTTGTGCGGCTTAAAATCCGATCTGCCACGCTCTGCGTGGGAGGATTTTCAGCTAGTCAAATCAGATACTAAATATAGTAGTTTTAAATGTAGTAGTGAAGCAAGCATGAATTATATACAATGTTACCTGCTGTTTTTTTAATCCAAGACAATTAACTCGATATATTCAATATATTCATTCAAAATTTTAAACGTTATAATACTACTCGCTATACAGAAGTCAGACGTTATTAAATGAATACTCACTTCATTATTACTCATATTTACTGTTGATTTGTAATAATCTCTCTTTAAATTCTCCAAGGAGGCTCCTACAGAATGATTATTAATGTCCACAGAAATATCATTTATTTTTTTGCCTTTAATTATAAAATCGTGTAAATGATTATTAGGCCAAAACTGAAAAGATGAGTTTTCATAGATGTAATAGATCATATTCTCATCATCATATTCACTCCAAACTGTTTTAATTTCTTTAGGTTTACCAAATAAATTTATTACTGATTCAGTTGTTAAATCATAAATATTAATATTGTTAAGTTTAACAGGATTAACAATTGAATGAGTTTCAGTCCATTTATTTTGTCCAAATGTTGAAATTGAAATAAAAAAAATAAAAAGTATCGATTTAAATAATTTCATAACTAATTTTTCAAATTGCACACAATGCGATGATATGCAACGTTTCAATGTTTTATATCAGTCGTTAAACGAAGTTCGCTATTTTTTTTATCAAAGTCAAGTTTAGTTCAATTATAAAATCATTAACTTTAAGCATAAAACCTAAAGTGATGCAACAAACTACCAATACCATTTTAATGGTGCGTCCTACTAACATTAGGGCTAACGAACAAACAGCCATAAACAATCATTATCAAAAAGAAATACACGATGTTACGCTATTAGCTTTACAACTGAAAGCAGAAAAAGAATTTGATGTGTTTGTTGAAAAATTAAGAAATGTTGGTATCAATGTTATTGTTTTTGAACCTAAAGATGGCTTAGATACTCCTGATGCACATTTTCCAAACAATTGGATATCTTTTCATGAAAATGGTGTTGTGGGCTTGTACCCAATGTTTGCAGAAAATAGGCGCACAGAACGTAGAGAAGATGTATTGTTTAAGCTGGAAGATGAAGGGTTTCTTATAAATCATATAATGGATTATAGAACAGCCGAAGACCAAGGCATGTTTCTTGAAGGTACAGGTGCCTTGCTATTAGATCGTGTAAACCGTAAAGCGTATTGCGCATTATCAAATCGTGCAGATGAAGAATTGTTTATTGAGTTTTGCGAAGATTTTGAATTTACTCCAATTATTTTTACTGCCAACCAAACGGTTGATGGGAAACGCGAACCTATTTACCATACCAATGTTATGATGTGCCTAGGCGAGATCTTTGCGGTTATTTGCTTAGCGAGTATTGATGATGCTAAAGAACGTAAAAACGTGATTAAACACTTAAAAGAAGACGGTAAGGAAATCATTGATATTACCGAAGCACAGGTTGCTAAATTTGCAGGCAATATGTTGCAAGTTAAAGGATTTGATGATAAGCCTTATGTAATTATGAGTCAAGCAGCTTATGATTCTTTAACTCAAGATCAAATAAAAAAACTGGAAAAACACGCCGAAATTTTATCAAGTTCACTTAGTATTATTGAAGCTTGTGGTGGTGGTAGTGCACGTTGTATGATGGCCGAAGTTTTCTTGCCAAAAATTATTTAATTACTCAATAGGTTTTGCCTTTGGAAGCTCTACAAAGAACTTGCTTCCTAGGTTAGGCTCGCTTTCAACCCAAATTTTACCGTAATTAAGTTCTACCATTTGCTTACAAATGGACAATCCTAAACCAGTGCCTTTTTCTTGACCAGTCCCTTGTGTTGTAAAACCACTATTTTTAAATAATTTTTCTTGATTCTCTTTAGAAATACCCACACCTGTATCTTCAATACAAATAAGCACATTGCCATTGCGCTCTCTATTGGAAACGGTAATTACATCACCAACTCTAGAGAATTTAACAGCGTTGGCCAAAAGGTTCTGGATTACAATTTCTATCATGCTCTTATCTGCATATACAAAATCTTTAATGGATTCGTCTAACAAGATAATTTGCTTTTCATTTACTTTCTTCTCAATTAAATTCATCTTATCGGCAAATACTTCTTGAATATTAAAGAGCTCTGGTTTTGGTTCCAGGTTTTGCATTTGCGATTTAGACCAGTTCAACAAATTCATTAATAAGGCAGCAGCATTATCGGCATTTTCACTTAACTCTGGTATAAGTTCGTCAAATTCCTCTTGGCTAATGCTATCTTCTTTTAATAAATCCAAGAATGCTTTAACGCCAGTAATAGAATCCTTTAAATCGTGAGATACAATGGAGAACAAACGGTCTTTTACTTGATTCATTTCTTCAAGATGACGTGTCTGCTCTAAAATAGAATCGTTTTGTAATTTATATTGTTTGTTTGTTTGTTCAAGTTCTTCAAACTCTTCTTTCGTATTTCGGTTGTTAATAAACATGACAATAAAACCAATCAATGCAACAAGAAGTGCACCTCCTAAAGCATAAGCGATTAACTTGAGTTGTTTTAAATTTTTTGTATCAACAGCAAAAACTGAATCATCAGTTGTTGTATCGGTTGGCTGGCTTATATCTATAGGTTCTTCATCAAAAACGAAAGGCGTTGCTTTTTCTTCATCCAATTTATTTTTTAAAGCATGGTAATCGGCTTGCCATTTAAAAGCACTTTTAAAGTTGCCATTTGTAGAATCTATAGCAACTCTTAATTTATAGTTTTTTAGAAGCTGCTCATCATTCTTTACTTGGTTAGTAAGTGCGTAAGCTTCATTTAATTGTACTTCGGCTAATCTTACTTTTCTTTGCTTAAAGTTGAGATTTGCTAAACTATTAAGTGATTTTAAGATGCCCAACTTATTGTTGGTTCTTCTGTTTAACCTTAATCCTTCCAGTAAATAGGCAGCAGATTTTTCATAATCGTTAAACTGTAAATATTGGTCACCAATTCTAGGCAATACATCGCCTCTAATAATTTGATCGCTTTCTTTGGAAACGTCTAAAAAGTTTAATAATTTTTCGTAATACTCAATGGCTTTTCTATGCTCCTTGCGCATGGAATAAAGTATGGCGATATTTTTTGTGGATGTTTTAATTCCAGAACTATCACGAAGCTGCTCACGTATTTGTAATGCTTTAAGGTTAAACTCTAAAGATTTATCTACTTGATTGGTGTTAAAGTATGCTTCTGAAAGATTGTTATAAGCTGAACTTAATTCACTTCTTAAATTTTTGCGTTCAAAAATTTCTATTGCAGTTAATGAATAACGTAAACCTTTACCATAATTACCTCTTTTAATCTCGATAAGTCCCAAGCTATTGTTCACTTTGGCAATACCAAGCGAATCTTGCATTTGTCTAAACAAGCGCAGTGATGCATTATAGTTGTCAAGCGCATTAAAATAGTCATCTCTTTGTGAATAAATAAGCGCTTTGTAGTATTTAATTTCGGCAGTGGCACTATGATATTGTAATGAAGTAGATAGCTTTTCGGTTTGTGCAATATATCCTAAAGCTTTTTGGAAATCTTTAGTATTATAGAATGACTTTATGAGCTGTATGGACGTATCTACCTTGGTGGAATCCAGTTTTTGAAACGCAAATTGCATGACAAGACTATCCTGCTCTTTAGTTTGAGACAAACAAGAGAATATAGTAAATAAAAATGCAGTTAAGGTAATTAACTGTTTCATAAACTATAAAAGGTTTTAGGCGCAACAACTACTGTATTACCCAAACTAACCCTAAGGGAAAGGAAAATCAAGTATATACTAACAAGCAATCTATTTGCTTTGTAACCAAAAGTAGTTGTTATCATCGTTGGGGACCGAAATTAATAGCTTAACAAAAGTTGACAAAAGTGAAGCAAAACCCTAATTTCTGCGTTTTAAAGCAAAAATATTAGATAAAAGGAACAATATTTTTTTCTAAAAAAAGTTGGTATCGACAAACGGTAAAAAACATGGAAAAACAACACTTTTGTCGATGAAATGCATCTTTTAGATTATCATAATTTCGATAAAACGTAAATTATTGATATTTAATACGTTAAGCTTTTCTTAAAATAATTAATCTTAGCCAGTATCTTAACTATTTTAGGCCATTCCGTATGTTGTATAAAACTTTAAAATTTAGGTTTTACCTTAGTAAAAGTTTTATCTTTGCAGCTTAAAATCTAGTAGGAATGACCATTCAGGAGACTTTATCACAACACATAAAAACAGCTTTTTCCAAGTTATATCTAGCAGAGATTGATACGGTGGAATTTCAATCAACACGTAAAGAGTTTAAAGGCGATATTACAGTGGTAACATTTCCAATGCTGCGTGTGGTTAAAATGAACCCAGCGCAATTAGGCGAAGATTTAGGAAACTATTTGGTAGAACATGTAGATGAGGTAAAAGCATTTAATGTGGTTAAAGGCTTTTTAAACATTGTGATAGACGATGTGTTTTATCTTAATTTTTTCAATACAATAAAAGAGAATAACACCTACGGTTTTAAGCCTCAAACAAACGAGGCTATTATGGTAGAGTATTCGTCGCCAAACACCAATAAACCTTTACATTTAGGACATATTAGAAACAACCTTTTAGGATATAGTGTAGCCGAAATTTTAAAGGCTGCTGGACATAAAGTATATAAAACCCAAATTATTAACGATCGAGGGATTCATATTTGTAAAAGTATGTTGGCTTGGAAACTTTTTGGTAATGGTGAAACCCCTGAGAATACTGGATTGAAAGGCGATAAATTGGTTGGAAATTACTATGTAAAATTTGACCAAGAATATAAAAAGGAAATAGCGAGTTTAGTCGCTCAAGGAAAAACAGAAGAAGCCGCAAAAAAGGAAGCACCAATTTTATTGGAAGCTCAAAATATGCTTCTTAAATGGGAAGCAGGAGACAAAGAAGTGGTTGCTTTATGGAAAATGATGAATGCATGGGTTTATGAGGGTTTTGATGCTACATATAAAAATTTGGGTGTTGATTTTGATTGCTATTATTACGAAAGTGATACCTATTTATTAGGAAAAGAATTTGTTGCCGAAGGATTAAAAAGCGGTGTGTTCTTTAAAAAGGATGATGGCTCTGTTTGGTGCGATTTAACAGCAGATGGTTTAGATGAAAAAATAGTACTACGTGCTGATGGTACAGCAGTATATATAACTCAAGATATTGGTACAGCCATACAACGTATTAAAGACTATCCAGATGTTGAAGGTATGGTATATACCGTTGGTAACGAACAAGATTACCACTTTAAAGTACTGTTTTTAATACTTAAAAAATTGGGTTTCGAATGGGCAAAAAACCTGTACCATTTAAGTTACGGTATGGTAGATTTGCCAAGTGGTAAAATGAAAAGTCGTGAAGGGACTGTAGTGGATGCCGACGATTTAATTATTGAAATGACCAATACAGCCAAAGAATTGTCTCAGGAATTAGGAAAGTTAGACGATTATAGCGACCAAGAAAGGCATACTATTTATAATACCATTGGCTTAGGTGCTTTAAAGTATTATATTTTAAAAGTCGATCCAAAAAAACGTATTCTGTTCGATCCAAAAGAGTCGGTCGATTTTCAAGGAAACACAGGGCCTTTTATACAATATACCTATGCACGAATACAAGCTATTTTACGAAAAGCTGATTTTAACACAAATATCACGTTGAGCGCAGTCGAAACGTCTCTACATGAAAAGGAAAAAGAGCTTATAAAGCAATTAGAGTTATTTCCTGAAGTAATACAAAATGCAGCACAAAACCATAGTCCTGCGTTAATAGCTAATTATACCTACGATTTGGTTAAAGGATTTAACTCCTTTTACCAAAATGTATCCATTCTAGGTGCTGATAACCAAAATGAAAAGGTTTTTAGAGTGCAATTATCGCAAGTAGTTGCAAATACTATAAAAAATGCGTTTGGGTTGTTAGGTATTAAGGTGCCAGAACGTATGTAGTTTTTTTGGTTTGTTTAATGGCTTTTCGTGTAATTTTGTTGCGTGTTTCAGTAACTAATTTAGCAAATACAAACCGAATAGAAAATCTGCGAGTCCCGATAGCTATCGGGATGGGCTAGTGCTTTTCATAGGACACGGTGTTGTGTGTAGTTTTTTATTCTGTTATTCTTTTCTTTAAATCCATTCTTTCGTGCAGTATTCTCGTAATCTCAACATAATTTTCGTTTAAAGTTCTGTAGAATATTATATGTCCACTTGCTTTTATTCCAAGAAGCTGCTTTGATATCCCTTCATAGTTTTTTCCTAAATCTGGATTGTCTGCAATTTCTTGACAGTTACAAATTAGTCCATCGTAATATTTGTCAGCTTGTTTTTCCGACCAGACCTCAATGGTATAATCCCAAATTTTTGATAAATCCTCAACAGCTTTGTTCGTCAACTTATATTCAGCCATTCGAGTGCTTTTTCGCTTTTAGAAATTCAAGATGTTTTTTTGGGTCAAAGTCGTGAGCTATTCCGCTATCAATTCCCTCTTGAATTGCTTTTTTCAAGGCAATCACTTTACTTTCTTCTTCTTCTAGAAGTCTTAATCCTGCCCGAATAACTTCGCTGACGTTTTTAAACCTTCCTTCGCGTATGCTACTTTGCACAAATTGGTCAAAATAATTTCCGAGTGATATGGATGTGTTCTTGTTCATTTTGATACTATTTGTTACAAATATACCAAAAATTGGTATAACATGCAAATTTCTCAAATTATACACAATGCAATGATATGCAACGTTTCAATGTTTTATATCAGTCGTTAAACGAAGTTCGACTATTTTTTTTGAGAAAGTCAAATGGTAGTTATTTTAAAACAACTCCTTAATATCATCAGCTTCGTCATCCTCTTCAGTTTTTTCAACTAATTCGGTTAGGTTTTTTGGTAAATTATCTTTGCCATAAAATAGTATTGGTATTGGCAATATTGCCGCCATTCCAATCATGAGTAATAATAAGAATAAGCGCAAAAAGCGTTTAAGTTTTCGCATAGGTAATTTTAAAAAGTAATACAATGTCTAAGCCATAGTTTTGGCATAGAGTGAATTAAAATGAAGTGGTATTAGCCTATGAAAGTATCCTCTTCGAAATTGGAAGTTTGTTGAATAACTTTAAGAAATTCCAATTGTATAGGCAAGTGTAAGTTATAATGTTGTTTATATTGCACAGCATACAAGCTTTTATAATGTGTTAAACAGCATTTAAAATTAAAAATAGAAAAGTTGTTTTCAAGAATACTGTGCGCTTTTCTATGGTTTATATGGTACGTATTTTGGTTTGGAGTGTTCTCTAAACCAGTTATTACCCATGATGTTGTAGTTTTTGCAGTTGGTAAAAATGCATCAGCTTGAAATGTTAAACAACAAGCTATAAGCGTAAAACTTAAAAAAAGAGCTGTGATTTGTTTTAAATACTGCATGTTTAAAGATATGCTTTTCAAGCTTACTTTTATAATAAATTTTAACTTATAATTTAAAACGTTTTATCAAAATTAAAGCAATCTAGCTACAAAAAGTGAATTCGAAAACTGAAGTTTGGAGTGATTCCAAGAGATGAATTTTCAATTTTAGAAATATTGTCTTCACTATCAATAGCATAATATGTATCAATAATATTTTCCTTATTAAATAAGTTCCACAATGAAAACCCTGCAATGGCATTAGCGTTATTTGCCACTTTAAAAGTATAAGTTGCAGAAAAATCAGTCCTTAAATAATCAGCAATACTACTGCTATTTGGCGAGTTATAGTTTATAATATTATTTGTATATGGATTACTTGCATCTGGTTCAGTATATGGTTTTCCAGTTCGCCAATTAAAGCCCAAGGCGAATTTAAATTTATTAATTGTGTAAGTGCCTGCAAATGTAAACGCATGTGTTATATCGGTATTATTTGGAAAAGAATTGTTAGAGTTTAAATTTTTAAACAAATAATTATTTTTACTATACGAATAGCTTAACCAAACACTTGTATTTAAATATTGTTTGTTTATTAAAAAATCGAGACCTTTTATTTGATAATTGCCAATGGCATTAACAAATTGATATTGATTTTGGAAGCCTTGACTCCTTGTAGTAATGCCATCTACTTTTTTAACATATGCTTCCGCACTAATTAATAATCTGTTTTTGTTAAACCTAATCTCTGTAGATAGTTGTTTGCTTTTTAAAATTGGAATATCAATATCGTTAGACAAGATCCAACGACGTTTTTCAATACCTAAAAAATCGTTTTGTAAATCAATAATTTGTGATGTGGTTTGGCTTTTTAACTCGCCTAAAAGTTCAAATCTAAAATTGTTAAAAAAGCGTTGGTTGAAACTAAATCGAGGCTCAATAAGTATTTTGGAAAATTTCTCGAAATAATTGCCTCTTAAACCAATTTTTAAGAAGGTGTTTTTTGAGTTTGAAGCAAAATCCAACTCCTTAAAAAGTGAATGTGTTCGCAGGACTTCTTTGATATAGCTTCTAAAAACAGGATTGTTTACGTCTTCTAAGTTGCTTACACCTACTTCGGAAAATTGATAGCCTCCATTAAGTTTTAAGTTATCATTAAACCTATAATTCAATAATGTTTTAACACCATTGTCATATACTTGATTTTCTTGTATAAGACGCTGGTTATTTATAGCGTCAAAATTAGTGGCGTCTAAATTGTATTTAGATACATGTACTTGAACAGAAGTAGAAAAGCGAGGGTTCCATTTTCTTGTGTAATCAACCGATGCCGCTAAATTACTTTGGGTAAGATTACTATTTAGCGCTTCATCTATATCATTGATTCTGGATTGTTCCTTATAGTTTAAATTATTAAATACGTTTAAAAAGTTGACCCTTATTTTATCTTTCTTTGAAATGTCATACAAAAATTTAAGAGTAGTATCGTAAAAATAAAAGCGTTCATTTTTCGATATAGAGCTGTTATCTGGATTATTTGTAAGATCTGAATCCTGAAAGATTCGTTTAAAGTATTGTTCGTAGGTTGGAGTTGCTAAAA
>Ga0316209_1000836_pt1 | contig 42099 bp, 40 predicted proteins | sample 6monopyrite_MG_FD_204945 | JGI IMG/M metagenome (GOLD analysis project Ga0316209, IMG submission 204945) | Microbial mat bacterial communities from mineral coupon in-situ incubated in ocean water Damariscotta River, Maine, United States -... | ecosystem: Environmental > Aquatic > Marine >...
TTGGCTAATGGGGTGGATGATTTATTTTCAAGCTTTACACATCTTAAAAATCTACCAACTGACACTAAAACTTTCTTGTCTGCCAAAAATTGGGACAATGCTTTACTGACTAAACTTGATGGAGATTTAGCAACTACTGCTTTTAAGAATGCCATTGATGTAAACCCACAACTGATTGATGCGTGGGAAATAGCTATACCCCACTCAGGTTTAAGAACTAATGTTACAGCATTAAATAAAATTGATAATATTTTAAGTAGTGGCAGAGTAACTCAATCTAAGCTTAAAAATGCAATTAATGGAAGTTTAGGAGATGTTCTAAATGTTGCTGATAATACAAATCTTGGAAAAATTTTAGATAGATTAAACTTGTCCCACGTAAATGACGCACATTTTGATAAAATTATTCAAAGACTTGATGATTACCCTAATCTAAAACAAGATTTATTAAACCATTCTGATTGGTTTGAAACCTTTGATGATATTTTAGATAACCCAGGAAAATACTGGGAAATTGTTAGAGGTGCCGAAATACCAAACAACGCAGCACTTAACCATTGGGCACAAGGATTTGAGGATGTAGCTGCATATAATAAATTTAAATCTATTCACAATTTAACAGACAATCAAATAGTTAAACAAGTTACTTTATTAATTGATGGCACAAAAATAAGAATTGATTATTTAGGTTTTAAAAATGGAAAATATTATTTGGGAGAAGCAAAGTTCACAACTAAAAATAAAAATTGGGCTACAGATTGGATAAGTGCCTCTACAGATAATCAAAAAATAGTTTTTCCAAAATTAGAGAATGGCAATGTAAATTCTATTGCAATAAAAGCAACAGATCCTGATAAACTTGGTGAATTAAAAGATCTTTTTAACATTAATTCATCATCACCAATTACAGCGGCAGATTTACCAGCGATACCATATAATAGTAATTTAAAAATGAATATATTAGGTAGTGGTAGCAATGATTTAACTATTGAGGGAATAAGTAATATCACTTTAAAATAAAGCATTTTGAAAAAAGAATCAATACAAGAAAAAAGAAATCGATTAATTAATAATCTATTCGTAAATTTTTATAAAAAAAACAACTATAATTTAAATATAGAAACAGCATCCTTTTACAAAGAAACTTCAGTTGTTTCATGGGGTATTCGTTCAAAATTTGAAGATTTTATAAATTTTCAACCAATTTTTACAGTATATGAAAAAAGTATTACTAAAATATTAGAAAAAATATTTCCTACTAAATCAGGAAGAATTTCGATAAGAGCACAAGGTATTCAATTTGCACGTGAATTAAATGTTTTTGATTTTGACAAGAGGGAATTTGCTGTTGTTTTAGAAAATGATTATGATTTTTCTACTTACAAGTATAAAATATTTTTAGATACAGATTTAATACCAATAATAAAAGACCATATTGAGTTTATGGAAAAAGTTACTTTACCATATTTTGAAAAACTTAGTACAGTAAAAGGAATAAGTAATTATTTTAACAATAGATTACTTAACTTGCCGGGTACAGATTTTAAAAATGAAAAAACACAAGATAGTTTTCAAAAAGAAGAAGTTTTGAGTTCAATCATAGCCTCTTATTTAGAGAAAGAAGAACGCCTAAATAAAGTAATCGAAACCTACAAAAAACTTTACACCGATAATGATTGGTATTTAAACGATATAAATATTTTAGATAATTGGATAAAAGAGAATAGAGTTAAAGCATAGCCACATTTTTCTTAAAGAACTCTTTATACTTTTTAGTGGTAAGCATTTTATCAATTATTTTAAAAACGGTTTGTTTATCGTCTTCATCTAATTGTTGTATAAGCCTCATTTGTACAATGGTTGTTTTGTCTTCAATGGTTACTTCTTTGGGTATTTTTCCGTCAAAGTTTAAAATTTGGTCAGTTGTTAAATTAAATGTCTTATTTAACGCCAAATAGCAATAAAAAATGCTCCGTCAGAAAAGGACGAACAGACAATATTGGTGTTTTACCAAATGTACAGTTTTAGGCAACAATTTCCAATAGAAAATATAGTAAAATCAAATATTAGAAAAGTTTAAATATATTTTTGTAGCTTAATAGTTAAGTTTTTCCGGTAACAAAAACAGGTAACGTAATGTTCACTTTTGTTACCGATTTGTAGATTTTTGTAAAATGAATACCCTGTAAACAGTGATAAGTCGGGTCACGTGTCTGGCTCATAACCCACTCATTAATTTTGTTTGAAGAATTTATGTTTTTTCAAAAATGATTAAAACACACCATTACAGTTTATAACACATTATAACACATTAAAAATGTGTAGATAAGTGTCAAATGAGTTAAAAAGTGTCAAAAATGGTCAGATTTGGGTAATTAGAAGCAATTAATATGAGTTAAACGTGTAATTTTTAATAATTAATTGCGTTACAGTTATGTGGCCAAGCAAATTACAAATAGCATTTTTCAAGAAAACATAAAATATTATTACAATGTTTTAAAAAAAGGATATTTATTTGAAATTGAAAATGCTTCAGATAAATCATACGCCAAACAACATTTTCAAGATATACTCTTTATTAACAACGAATTTATTCCAAATCAAACTATTTTATTTGATGGGCTAAAACTAGCTTATGAACATTTTTATAAGCTAAATCAACAAACCGCTTATGATAAAACATTTGAACTATTAGCCGACTATCAAAATATCTCCACTCAAGCAAAAAATGAAGCCATTGCAATTGAAAATGGAGACAAAAACAAATCAATTCCAGACCATTATGTATTGTATATTCAATCCAATAAATTTACATTAAAAGAACTGATTCAATCAGAAGAGTTGATTTTAAAATCAACTGTCGAAAATTTAAGCGCTGCTTTAGCCCTTTATATTGCTGGTCAACAATTGTATAAAGAATTTAACACCATTGAGACAAACCAAACACTTAAAAAGTCCAAAATAAATTATGGTCATGTGTTTACACAAAAACAACAAGTATTGTCTTTGTATTTTCTAATGAAAGCTTACGGAATCAACACTAAAATTGATGCGGATATGACAACTTTGTCTGCTTTATATCATTTGATTTTGGGTGTGCCCTTTAAAAGTTATGATAAATTAAAAAATACGAATATTTATAAAAACCTCAGGTCAGCTCCTGAAATTTTTAAAAGTGATGCTTATTATCTAAAAAATCTTAAAGTGATTAGACCATATTTTGTAAATACAAGTCTCACTAAAGTGGTCGAACTAATCGATATTCAAATGAATCAGTGTGAAACGAAATAAACTGTAATCATCTGTAATTAATTTTTTTTAATGTTTCGGGTTACCCAAACCCTACCCACAGCATAATTCCTGTTGTAAATTTGTTGTAAAATTTAACAATTAAACTAATATGGGTATGGGGAAACGGAAGGAAAAAAAGAATAGTTTAAGTAAATATGTTGAAAAATACAATAAGTTAGAAACCAAAGACAACATTCAAAATACACTACTAAAAGGTTTGGTTGATATTGTAGGTATTGCCACAGGAACAGGATTAGGAGCAATAGCTGGTAAAAATTCAAAATTTGTTGGTTTAGGTGCGATATTAAGTGGGCACTTTTTAGGAGATAAAACCAATGTATTGAGAGTAATTGGAGCGAGTACTTTGTCTTATGGTATTGCTAAAGCTAAGGACTTTGAATCTAATCCAAAAATGGAACATACTCAAGAACGGTTAGCCGATTTAAAAGACAATTGGTTTGCAACACTCTACATTAAAATGAATCAAGAAAAATCTAAGTCAAATACAAATGATTCAGAAGTGACAATTGAGGGGGTTAAACCTGATAAACCTACTAAAAAAGATACTACACTTGAAAATCTAAAATCAAAACCGATTAAAAGTGCAAGTAAAGATGTTGATTTAGATTCTGATCCAGATTTCAATAAATTGGAATTGATGGAAGATGATATTTTACAATCAGCGATTCATTTCCAGGATGAAAGAGATTCAAATCCAAAAGACAATGAAGATTTGGATAAATTAGATAATCCAGATTTTTCACTCATGTAAAATTAGAATATGATACACAGGTTAAAATACAATTCAGAAAACATTGACATGATTTATAATTCACTATCAAATCTATTAAGTCAAGGTAAACCAAAAGATTTTGAAATTAAAATTGATGGACTGACAGTTGTTCATAGAACAAACCGATTAAATAAGTTTAGTTTATACCGTAAATCAATGTATGAAACTACGAATGAAGTAACCTTCTTAATTTATTATGGTAAATCAAGAGTAAATGATAAATATATTTTATCAAGACAGTTAATTCCAATTAAAAGTCCTATTACCATTCAAGCTGAAGTTGATAGAATAGTAAAAGAAAAACAACACGAACAAGAATTTAAGCGATTAAAGGAAGTTGAAGTTTATCATAAGAAGAAAATTAAAAATCTCAAATTAAAAATTGAGGCGTTAGAAACGCATAAAACGAATGATTTAAAAGTTATTTTGAGTGAAATGAGTAAACTCATCTCTACAAACCCAAATAAATCTTTAGATGCAGAAACACAACAGATTGTGGATCTAATTACATTTTACAAGTCAAAATATGATAAAGTGATATTTGAAGAAGCCTTAGCAATAGGTTTAACACTTGTTGAAAATTCAGACTTGATTAAAGATGTAAAACAATTTATACATAAAAAGAAAGGAGAGCAAGAAAATGAAAAAGAACAAAAGTAGAAGTAAAGAGTTATTAAGCCGAAAAGAGGCTGCTCAATTTTTATCCATATCATTAAGTACACTTAAAAACTGGACCTATTCAAAAGTGATTAAAGGCTATAAATTAGGTGGTAAAATCTATTACAAAAAACAAGAATTAATGAAATCATTAAAACCAATCGTATAAACTAAACTAAAACAAAATATTATGAATTTAACCATGTTAAAATTGGCTGTAGAAAAACTTTATGATGATGTTGAGAAACTCAAAGCAAGAAATAAAGAACTAGAGCTACAACTAAAAACCATTTCTGATGGTGTTAAATTAAAAATTGACTCTAATGTTGAAGAAAAAACACTTTCTAAACCTGATGAATTGATGAACACCAAACAAGTTCAAAAATATTTGGGAATTTGTTATAATACCTTACAAACAATTATTGATAAAGGTTTAATTAAGCCAATTAGAGTAAGTCAAAGACGTGTTCGTTTTACTAGGCAATCCATACAAGCTTACATCAACCATCTTCAATCTAAATCAACTGAATAGGAAAGTCTTCTGAATTAGTTTCTGATAAGCGTTTGAGTTCTTTGACAAACAAAACAGTATTGTCTAATAAAGATATTTTATTATATCCAAATATGATATTTTTATCTCGTAACGAATGTCCTGTAATTTTGGTCAAAATCGTGATTGGGACATGATTAATCAAGTTGGTAATAAAAGAACGTCTACCAATATGTGAACTTACAAATTGGTAGAGTTTTTTTATTTCAAATTCTTTCTTACCCATTGAATTTGTGAATGATAATGTTAATTCTTCATCTAACCCAGCTAGTTCAACTAAATTTCTTGCTTTTGAATTAAATTGAGCGGGTGTCATTTTATATGGTAGTTGTCCATTGTTTTTTTGATAGGCGTCTGATAAGGGTTTAAGTATTGGTATAATAATCTCAGTATCTGTTTTTGATGTTATAAATCTGGAGTACTTAAATTCTATTCCATTCTTTGAATAAGTATTTTCAGGTTTAATTTTAAAAACATCTGAATATCTACAACCTGTGAACAACAATGTTGTTAATATGAGCTTTGTATTGTTCAATTCATCTGAATTTGTTTCATAGTCCAAAATTGTTTTTATTTGGCTATAATTTAGGTAAATTTTATCTTCATTTATTGAATTAACTTTCTCACCCTTTGCTAAAGATGAAATTTTAAAAACCTCTATTTTATATTTTCTTGAAATTTCATTTAAAACAGCTTTTAGTGTTTTTTGAATGTTCCATACCGAATTTATTTTATGGCATTGACTTCTAACTTCATTCATAAACAACAGAAATAATTTCTCATCTAAATTGTTAGCTGTTACGGTTAGCTTTTTATCATCTTCAAATGTTTCAATTTTATTAGCTAAGTTTTTATACAACATCAAGGTTCCTTTAGAGCGGGTCGTATCTGTTTTTAGAATTACTTCACGTATATAATCAACTAATCTTATTATTTGTTTTGTCTTTACGCTCTTTTTAAGTTTTAAATCAAGTTCGTTTCTAAGTGTATCAGGGGTTATAACATCTTCATTGTTGAACATAGCTTGATATACATCTTTTGCTGTTTGTTCTATCTGAAGTAAGTCTTTTAGTTTTTTCTTTTCTAAAGGTAGTTTCTTGTCCTTATCCCATAGTATTTTTGATACTTTAATTCCTGTGTAATATTTTAGAGGTTTATAAGTTGTTTTGTTTTTTAATGTATCATGTTCTTTATACCCAAAATTCAAAACTAGAATTATTGGTTTTTCATCAGCCTTTACTGTTTTAAGAAGAAAATTAGTTTTTAACTCAGCCATAATTATTATATTTAACGTTTATAGCCCAAGTATATTGAGTTTTTATTTAATAAAAGGTACTAAAAAGGTTCCGAATATTGGAAAGTTTCAGCCTATTTTAGCCGTTTTCACTGATTTTCATTAAATCGTTATTTATCTTATAATCCCTATGTTACAAAGAGGTTACAGAACTTATTGAATTTTGATGAAATATACGATACGTCCTCACAGGTTTTAAAACCTGTGAGGTTTAAACACCCATTTTAATTTGCATCAATTATTTTGGAGAGCTACAAATTTATTTTCTTCACATTTGTAATACTTTGGTTTCTCAAAAACATCCAAATCGTAAGTCATACCGAATTAACATTGAAATGCGCTTTTTTCATTACAATAAATCATATTCAATTATAATTAAAATCACACTCAAAAATGATGGTTAAAACTATTGTGTAAAACTTTCATAAGTTGTTTTTTTAAGCAAAGAATTCTATCATAAATTCGTTTCATAAAATAAAAATAATTTGTTTTTATTAACCAATATTATGAATTGATGATGTATTATTCTGACATACAAATCGTTTTGCAAGAAGTGCCAGGTGAAGTTAGTATTTGCTTTACAATTACAGGTTGTGCAATTAATTGCAAAGGTTGTCATTCACCTTATTTATGGAAAAAAGGGAGTGGTTCGTTGCTGTCTTTAGAAAAATACAATCAAGTTTTAACAAAATATAAAGGTTTTGCAACATGCGTATTATTTATGGGAGGAGAATGGCACAAAAACGAATTGATTGCCTATTTAAAACACGCTAAAAAAATGGAGTTTTCAACCTGTTTATACACGGGTTTAAATGAAGTTAAAAATGAGATTAAAAACGAACTAACTTGGCTAAAAATCGGACCTTGGGATTTTGAATTAGGTGGATTAAAAAGTAAGTCAACAAACCAAAAATTTATAGAAATAAAATCAAATAAATTATTAAATCATTTATTTATAAAAAATTAAAATATGCTAAGATTAACAACAAACCAAGTCAACCAAAAAATTAACTTTATTGATAATTATATTTCAGCAACTAATGCTGCTGACGGATCGAAAATGGATGCTAATGCCAATGTGTCGTCTAAAAACATTGCCACCATGGAGGCCGAACTAAATAAAGATATTAACATTCAGGTAAATCGTCAATTAATTAAAAATAAAATTGAAGAACTATATGGCACAGAACTGTCAAACGAATACATTAGGCAAATTGAAAGTCACGAAATATATGTTCATGACGAAACATCTTTAAAACCCTACTGTGTTTCAATAAGCATGTACCCTTTTTTATTTGACGGCTTAACAAAATTAGGCGGAGAAAGTCGAGCACCTCAACATTTAGAAAGTTTTTGTGGCGAATTTGTAAATCTTGTTTTTGCCGTAAGCTCTCAATTTGCAGGCGCGCTAGCAACGGTTGAATTTTTATTGTATTTTGATCATTTTGCACGTAAAGATTATGGAGACAATTATTTAAATACCCATACAGAAATTGTTAAGAATCACTTGCAACATGTTGTTTATGCCATAAATCAGCCAGCTGCAGCCCGTGGGTATCAATCTGTATTTTGGAATATTACCATTTATGACGAACATTATTTTAACAGTATGTTTGAAGATTTTGCTTTCCCTTGTTTAGAAAAACCAAAATGGAACAATATTAAAAATTTACAATCTTATTTTATGAATTGGTTTAATACCGAACGTGAAAAAGCAGTGTTAACTTTTCCGGTAGTAACGGCAGCTATGTTGGTAAAAGATGGAAAACCAAAAGATTTTGAATTTGCCAATATGTGCGCTCAAGAATTAAGTGAAGGCAATTCGTTTTTTATTTACCAATCTGAAAGCGCAGACAGTTTAGCGTCCTGCTGTCGATTAAGAAACGAAATTAGTGACAATACATTTAGCTATTCACTAGGAGCCGGTGGTGTTTCAACAGGATCAATTAATGTTATTACTTTAAATATGAATCGATTGATTCAAAAAGGACATGATTTAAAAACTCAAATTCATAAAATTCATAAATATCAAGTGGCATACCGCACATTAATTGAGCAATACAAAGCAGCAGGTATGTTACCCGTTTATGATGCCGGATTTATATCGTTAGACAAACAATTTTTAACCATAGGTATAAACGGCATGGTTGAGGCAGCCGAAAGTCAAGGCTTAACCGCAGGTAACAATCAGGCTTATAAAAATTTTGTTACCTCACAGTTAAAAGTAATTTATGATGCAAATAAAATAGCTAAAAAAGAATATGGCTACCTGTTTAATACTGAATTTGTTCCTGCTGAAAATTTAGGAATAAAGAATGCAAAATGGGATAAAGCAGACGGTTTATTCGTCCCAAGAGATTGTTATAACTCTTATTTTTATCCGGTTGAAGACACATCAATTAACACATTAGACAAAATAATGATGCATGGTGAAGACAGCATTAAATATTTAGATGGCGGATCAGCATTGCATTTGAATTTAGAAGAAGCCCCAAATAAAGACGGATTTTTAAAATTAATAAACGCTACGGCATTGGCTGGGTGTAATTACTTTTGTTTTAATATTAAAATCACAATTTGTAATGACTGCAACGCTATTGACAAAAGAACGTTACAAAAATGTCCTAAATGTGAGTCAAAAAATATTGATTACGGCACAAGGGTAATCGGCTATTTAAAACGGGTATCTAACTTTAGTTCTGACCGGCAAGTTGAACATAATTTAAGATATTACCACTTAAATAATACCCGAGAACAAAATCTATCAATCAGTCAAAAAAGACAAATCTTAGTAAATGAGTTTTACAACAAAGAGACCATACAAATTAATAAAACCTGTGAAATCTAATATTAGATAAATTAAAAAAAACGTTAAACATAACAACACATGATTAAGATTAGCTTTTGTTGAAATCGATTGATTTAATTTTGCAGGCGACTAAACAATTAGTCAACAAACTATAAAACTAAAAAAAATGATAAAAGGACATTCATTTCACATACCAGTAATGGGAATTGGATTTACGATTGATACACCATTAAAAGTTGCTCAATATGGTATTGATTCAGTTATATTTATAAGTGACGATATTTTATTAGAGAAACTCAGAAAAATGTATTGCAGTAAGTTCAAATTACCATATACAGAAATTAGTGATAAAAATAAAGACAGCCGAGCCAAAAGGATAACGGCCTATTTGAACTTAATTAAAAGTCAAACTGAAAAAAAGTTTGAAGAGTTAAAAAACGCATCTTACGAAAAAGGTTCTGTCCCGATAAGTAACGGGATTAAAAAGTTTTTTAATATGCTGCCAGATGCATCAACTTTAAAACAAGAGTTTAAAAAATTTGCAGCAAAACTTCCTGATGTTACGGACATCAAAAAGTGGTTAAACGACAATTTAACCATGGGCGACATTAATGTTAACATTATGACTAAATTGGATAAAACCAATTACATTAACAAAAATGAAGAATTGCCCGTTGAATATAATGATGCACATGCAGCTTTAAGAGGGTTTGCGAATAGCGACTTGGAAGCGTCAATGGTTTTTTCGGCAGGAATGAATCCAAGATTGTTTGCTTATATCGAAAATTTTGAAGACTTTTTTCCGGATGACAAAGGGAATATTAAGAAAAAAATTGTGTTAAAAGTAAGCGATTATCGTTCGGCACTTATTCAAGGTAAGTTTTTAGCAAAAAAAGGGATTTGGGTGTCGGAATACAGGGTAGAATCAGGATTAAACTGTGGTGGTCATGCGTTTGCAACAGACGGTTATTTGATGGGACCAATTTTAGAAGAATTTAAAAATAATAAACAAGCTTTAATCGACTCTGTTCATGACATAATGGTATCAGCATTAGAAACCAATAATCGAACAATTCCAAAAAACAAATTGGATTTAAAAATTACCGCTCAAGGTGGAGTAGGTATGGCTGAAGAGCACAACTTTTTAATTGATTATTATGGGGTAGATTCTGTAGGTTGGGGAACTCCATTTTTATTGGTTCCTGAAGTTACATCTGTAGATGAAAAAACCATTCAACAATTAAGTAACGCTAAAGAAAAAGACTTATTTTTAAGTAATATTTCACCATTAGGCGTTCCATTTAACAATTTAAAAGGCAATACAAAAGATGTTGAACGCATTGCATTCGCTGACAAAGGTCGGCCAGGTAGTTCGTGTCCAAAAAAGTTTTTAGCATTAAATGCCGAGTTTTCTGAAAAGTCAATATGTACTGCCTCTCGTCAATATCAACACTTAAAAATTAAAGAATTAGATCAAAAAAAAGCAGATATGTCGGATGCTGAATATAAAAGTCAGTTTACCAACATAACTGATAAAGCATGTATTTGCGTTGGTTTAGGGACGTCAGCTCTAATGGTAAATGATGTTGAACGTAAAGTTGAAGGAGATGCCGTATCAATTTGTCCAGGTCCAAATATGGCATATTATTCTAAAATAACAACTTTAGAGGACATGGTTGGACATATATATGGCAAAAATAATATCATGGAAAGAACTGATCGACCAAATATGTTTGTCAAAGAATTGGGGTTGTATTTAAAATATTTACGCGATAAAATAGACAAAACAACATCCGTTTTAAACCGAAAGGAAATTAAGTTTTTTACTCATTTCACTAAAAACATGGAAGATGGCATTCAGTATTACATATCCATTTTTACAAATATTACTGGGCGTTTTGAAGATTCAAAAACTACAATTTTAAGTGATTTAAACAAAGGATTTACGGCTTTAAATATTATGAAAAGAGAAATAGACCAATTAATTGCTAAAAAAGTGGCTTAACAACTTTAGTTTGTCCGGTCAATATCCATAATTTATATGTGCGTGTAAATTGGTATTAAAAGGACAGTTTGTTAGATCCAAGGGAGATTCTAAATTATTTTGCTGGTGTGCGAAAAATTGAATCTTTCTTGGATTTTTAATACTTTGGGCGTGCCCCCAATCATTCCAATCTTGGGGTCGGGCTATCCGTTAAAGTTTGTTTTTTTTAATCTGTTTTTTTAAATTTTTAAAAGGCGCTTCCAAGGTCGCACTTTTTCAAATAAAAAATCTAAATTTCAAAACAACAAAGCTATCACTCCTATCCCTCACGCAAAAAAAGTCTAATAACCTGACATACTGTATTGAAATCCTAATTATTTAATTGTTTCTTTATATCGCTGTCTTGCAAATTCTCTTAATTTGTCAATATTCAAAATGTTAATTGATTTACCATCAATTTTAATTAACCCAGACTTATTAAACTCAGCTAAACTGCGCACAACGGTTTCGTATGTTGTACCTGCCTTATTTGCTATGTCTTTACGTGATAATGTGTAGCTTAATTTGGTTGAGTTTTCATTTTCAAAACCAAAAGCTCGATAATTATCTAATAGCGCACGCGCCACTAAAATTTTTACTGGGTAATGCTTTATTTGTGCTTCAGACTTTCGTAATTCTTCTGCAAAAAACATCATTAAATTATAGGTGATTTTTGGATTAATTTTAGCAATTGAATTGAATAATTCAACAGATATAAAACTAACGGTTGTCGCTTCAAGTGTGTATGCAGAAATAGGATAAGTCCAACTGCCACCAAAACCTCTATGCCCCAAAACTTCTCCAGTTTTTGCCAATCTAATCAGGCGGTCACTGCCGTCATATTGTTTATATATAATTTTTATTTTTCCAGAATCAATAACATATAAACCTTTGGTTTCTTCTCCAGCCTTAAAAATAAATTCTCCTTTGTTAAATTTAATTTCAGTTTTATGGAATTTTATAAAATCATTCCATTCTTTATCACAATTATTTTCAAAAAAATTAGCCATAGTATTTATCCGCCAATGGTAGTCATTGACCTATTTTTCATGTTTTTTATAAAGTCCTCATCATCAAAAGCCTTTGCACCACCTCTTTCTTTTTTCTTATCCATGATTGATTCACGAATTAAAGCTTCAATATCTCTTTTTTTTCGGTAAGCCGTTAACAAATCTGTTTCAGATTCAGAAAATAAACAATTTTTAATTTTGCCATCAGCAGTTAATCTTATTCGATTACATGTATCACAAAATGGATTTGTCACAGAACTAATAATGCCAAAAGTTCCTTTTCCAGTATTCAATTTAAAACTTCTGGCAGTATCGTTTTTTTTATCTTGAATTTTTTTAATCCCATTTTCTCCAAAATGAGAATTTGCAATATTCATCATTTCTTTAAATGATACTTTTTTATCCCAATTCCATTTGTTACCGTCAAAAGGCATAAATTCGATAAACCTAATGTGAATTGGTTTTTCTTTAGTCCATTCTATAAATGCGGGGATTTCATGTTCATTAACATTTTTAATGACCACAACATTTACCTTAACATGAAAATCATGCTCAATTAACAGGTCAATATTTGCTTTTATCCTTTTAAAATAATTTCGTCTCGAAATATTATTAAAGCTATCTTCATTTAACGAATCTAAACTTACGTTTACCGATTTTATACCTGCCGTTTTAAAAGTGTCTATAAATTGATCTACCAAAACGGCATTAGTGGTAATTGCGAGCTCAACGGGCAGCTTCCCTAATTGTAACAGTAAATTTTTAGCATCTTTTTTAATGAGTGGTTCTCCACCAGTTAGTCTGATTTTTTTTATGCCTAAACTTACAAAAGTTTCTGCAATAGCAATCAATTCCTCACTGGTCATAAAATTAGCTTTGTCTCTTAACCTTATACCTTCTTCAGGCATACAATAAAAGCACCTTAAATTACAGCGTTCAGTCAAAGAAATACGCAAATAATCGTGTACTCTTCCAAATTTATCAACAATATCTTTTTTTGTTTCAATCATAAAATCGACTCATTTCTTCCTCAGTCAGTAGTTTTTGTGCGAGAGGAAACAAGGTATTATCCTCTCTGTAAATGTGTAATTTAAGTAATTCAACTAATTCTTTACCATTATTATAGGCAACATCAAAGGTCATGGCGATATCTTCTTGGTTTTTTAATCGCATGGCTAAGCCTAAAAAATTAAAAGAGAGAGTTGCCAATTGAATCATTTTAACATGATCGTCTTCCATTAAATCAACAGGTGTATGTGGCTCATCACCAGAACTGTGTTCGCCTGATTCTAATAATTTTTTTTGTAAAATAGGAAACAATCCTTTTTCTTCTTTTCGATTGTGTGGCATTATATTCTCGTCAAAAGCTACAAAAAATGAATTAAAAGCGTCATTTATTTCACGTGTAATATAAAACCCGCTATTTTTAAATTCTAATAGTGCCGCTTCAAAAGCGTCACATTTTTCAATAGCCCCTTTATGTTCATCACACAATTCTTTCAAATTGTCGTGAAAACTTTCATAATCCATTCCTACTTTTCTTTTTTCGTCAAACGCATCTGGTGGATCCATTGGTGACAATTCTTCTATGTCATCTTTTTCGGCATTTCTAATAATTGGATCTTCCTCTTTTAAATGATTTTTAATTTCTTTATCAGATGCTTTACCGTCAATTCTTTTACCTGTTTTATTAATGATTTTCATAACATTGAGTTTTATGAGTTTACTTTATAACAAAGTTCGTTATTAACAAGTATTCGTTATGTGATATATATCATATAAAATAATGAAGTTCAACCGTTACTTTTTTTAGCTAGAATTTACTGTAAAAATACGCATTAATAATGGTTTTAAACAAAAATAGACCAACTTTTTCAAGTCAGTCTATCTCGTATTATATGATTTTATAAACTATTGAGTGACTTATGTTAATCGATTATTGGTTTTTATTTACTTTCAAACAAAGTTGGTTTCATAATAATCATGACCCATCCCCAATTTGAGACTTGTATATAGTCACCACCTTTAATAGCTTGAATTGATGAGGTACCAAACATTTGCGAATACCCTAACTTAACAGCTGTACCTGGTGCTAATTTAAACGCACCAAACAAATCAACTTCAGCCCCCATATATGAACTCATTGCTCTTATATTCCCATTATCAGCCAATTCCTTACTGTCTAATATGCTATTATTTGATAAAAATGCATGTCCTGTTAATCCAGCACTAAATTTATCATGCTTATAATCCAGTCTTAGATAAATATCATTTAACCCAACACTTCCATTAAAATTACCCACATAAAAATAATCCATATATCCATTAAACTTGTGATTTGTACCAAAATATGGGGTAAACGCATATTGACCTTGAGCATAAGCAGAAGAAGTGTCTGTTTGACTATTCCCTGATAACATTTCGATTCCAACAGTTGTTTTAAATGACTTTGCAACTTGACAAGAAAAATCTAAAGCTACATCATAAGCCGAAACAGCTTTTGCAGGAAACGTATTTGTTGAACCTGTTTGATGATACCCACTAAAATTAAATCCGATTTAATCTTTTTTATAAGCAACTCTTGTACCTACAGTTACCGTATAATTATCTTGAAAATCATCTTGACCAAGGACATTAACAAAGTTTGTTTGTTGACCTAAACTCAAGGCTAAAAAGCTTATTTTTAAATTATCAGAAGCGGCATAATTACCCCAAATATATTGCATAGTTTTATAACTTTTTGCAACGGTATAACTTGTTGTGTTTAACTGAGCTTTATTTTGATTGTAGGCTAAGCCTATATCAAACTTTAGCTTACCTTGTTTATATTTTAACGAAAGAAGCTAATACGGCGCATGATTTTAATGCTTGGGATTTAGATTTTTTAACCGACTACATTATTAATACACATCATAAATATGTGCTAGAAGCGAATCAGTTGGTTATACAATATTCAGATAAAGTTGCAAAAGTACACGGACACCATTACACAGAAGTTGTTAAAATTAATGAACTTTTTCATGCTATTGCAAATGAATTAACTGCTCACATGCAAAAAGAAGAAATGATTTTGTTTCCATATATTAAACAATTAGCTTTAGCTAAAAAAAATGGAAATGCTTTAGAACCATCACATTTTGGCACCATTCAAAACCCAATTAACATGATGGAGGCCGAGCATGATGATGCTGGAAATATAATTAAAGAAATTTCAAAATTAAGCAATAAATTCACGCCTCCAGAGTCGGCATGTAATACGTTTAGAGCATTATATTCGAAATTAGAAGAGTATCAAAATGATTTGTTTCAGCACATACATTTAGAAAATAATATTTTATTTCCAAAAGCAATAAAATTAGAGAAAGAGCTAATGGCTTAGCATCAATAATTGCGTTAGGAACTGAATGAATATGAGATAAAAATTAAACTTTACAACCTGTTAATTTATAATTGCGACTTTATGAGCACATTTTAAAATTACAATTTGTTAGATTAATAGAATTGAATAGCAATGGAGTACCGTTAAAACGCCAAAAAAATAATACAATGAAAGAATTAGACAGAAGTACAGTAGAAAGCAGTGATATGGTTGAGCATACTTTTAAATTTTGGTTTAATGACAATGAGCACATTCGTTCCCCTTTTCCTGATTATATTCAGCCTCAATTAAAAAAAGATGCTACCGATTTATTTTTTAATTGGACAAAAAAACTGGACAATAAGGCCAAAGAAGAATTAAATGACGAGTCGATTGGTGAAAAATTTGAGGAAATTATTTTTGAAACAGCAACCAAATTAATCAAAACAGAGGATGAAAGAATTACAATATTTTATCCCTTTTTACCTAGGTTAAATGACAAATTTGAAGATGAGGCTAATGGTGATAGTTTAATTATTGACAGGCAACTAAAAAAGAGGTGGACAACAATTTTTTACTTATTAAATTAGAACGTATTGAGTCTAAAGACAAATGGGACACTCAAATTGAAGTGCCACTTTAAAATTAAAACGCCTATAACATTATATTATAGGCGTTTTTTATTGTTGAATTTACAACAATTCAAAATCACTCATGTTGAGCGCCTTTAAAAATTCTAAAAACATGTAAAATTGACGGAAAAAGAGCATCCATAGATTCGGCGGCTCCTTTTGTAGAACCTGGCAATGCCAAAACTAAAGAATCATCTTTTACACCGGCCAAACTTCTACTTAACATTGAATATGGCGTTCGGTCTTGACCATATTTTCGAGCTGCCTCTGCAATTCCAGGGATTTCACGATCAATTAATGGTTTTAAGGCTTCAGGGGTTACATCTCTTTTCGATAGTCCTGTTCCACCTGTAAAAATCACCATATCGGTTTTTTTAGCTACATGATTTAAAAATAAGCTTTGAATATGATCAATTTCATCAGGAATAATAGTGTATTCAATAACTTTTACTAATGAATCTTCTAGCTTTTTGATAATTGCTTTACCTGCTTTGTCTTGTTTTTGACCGGCTGATATGGTATCAGAACAAACAATAACAGCCGCAGTTAAATCTTTGCGATATTTGTCTTTAAAATCAGATTTGCCCCCTTTTTTCATTAATAATTTAATGTTGTGAATTTCCACTCCCTTATCAATTGGCTTGAGCATATCGTACATATTAAGTGCAACTATACTTGCGCCATGCATGGCTTCAACTTCAACTCCAGTCTTATAAATTGTTTTTACCGTGACTTTAATTGTAATTTCTAAACCATTTATTTCGTATTCAATGCTGGTAAATTCTATTGGCATTGGATGACAGTCAGGCAATAAATCTGGTGTTTTTTTTACGCCAAGTAATCCGGCGGCTTTACTCATTGAAAACACATCTCCTTTAGGGACTGTTTTATTATTAATTGCATCAATTGTAGCTTGTTTACTAACTACAACAACAGCTTGTGCTGTCGCTACTCTTAATGTATTTGCTTTAAATGTTACATCTACCATATTAATTTGTTTATTTGGTTAATCAGTTTTTAGACTTTTAATGTTTGAAGTAAATTGAGTTGACATTATTTAACCTCCTGCAAAAGGTGGCAATAAAGCTACTTCAACAGATTCACTTTCAAAGTCAATAAAATCTTTTAATTCTTGATTAACTGCTATTTTATAATTTAGAGTTTGAAGGTTATTATATTTTGATTCAAAAAAAGGTTTAAGATTCATCTTTTGGTTAAAATCAACATCAAAAACTTCATTTGTTTTTCCAATTTTTTCGGCTATCATTCCAAAATATTTAGCTTTAATTTTCATGATTTACATTCTTTTAATTCGGTTGGAGTATTAATGTTAAAAAATATTTTTTCATCAAAATCACAATCGTTGTAATGCACTATATTTAATTCTGTTTGTTGATTTACCAATCCTAATTTTAATCTATTTTTATTTAGATTTTCTTCAAATATAGTCTTTACAGATTGACTATACACGCCAATAAGTGGATGAATTTTATTTTTAAATTTTGATACAGTTATTTCATAGTCTTTTGATTGTAGTAGTAAATTATTTAATAATTTTTCGTTTACAAATGGCGTGTCACAACTTAGAATTATGTTTTTTTCGGTTTTAGAACAATTTAAAGCCGTATAAATACCTCCAACAGGTCCTTTTTCTGGAAATAAATCAGGATAAACTTCTAAATTAAATTGATTATAGCTTGGATTATTGGCAATAATAATCACTTTTGAAGCCACTTTTTGGAGTACATTAATTACATGAGTAATCATTGGTTTTCCGTCTAAATCTATCAATCCTTTATCCGTCCCCATTCGTGAACTTTTTCCTCCTGCTAATATAACTCCGGTTACATTCATTTAGGCAGCATTAAAACGTTTACGGTTTCTCCTTGGTTTACTTGGTTTACATCAGATTTTAGGTGAATTAAACAATTAGCATCAACAAATGAGCTTAACATGGCCGAACTTTGACCCGTGTGAACAGTTACTGTATTTTGGTTGACCTGAGCTTTTAACAAATGCGCTCTATCTCCTTTTTTTAAATGACTATGATTTATGACTGCTTTTGTTTGGGTTAACTGTGGATTTTGACTTCCAATCATCACTTTAAGTGCTGTTAAAACATACACATAAAAGCAAGTTAATGCGGCAGCAGGATTTCCGGGTAATGCAAAAACTTTAGTATTGTTTTTTTCGCCATAATAAATTGGTTTACCCGGTTTTTGATTGACTTTGTAAAATTTTTGATTAACCCCTATTTCATTCAGAGCTTTTCCAACAAAATCATAATCCCCTACCGAAATTCCACCGGTCATAATAACAACATTATTATTTTTAATAGCTGAATTGATTAAATTGAATGTGCTTTGATAATCGTCTTTTACCCATTTAACATTTGATTCAAATCCATTTTCTAATAATGCAGATTGAATTGTGTTTGAGTTCGACTCATAAATTTTTCCCTTTTCAAGTGGCAAACCTGCTTTAGTTAATTCACTCCCTGTAACTATTACTGTAATTTTAGGTTTTTCATAAACTTCTATTTCTTGCAGACCTAATCCTGTTAATAAACCTATTGCGGCGGGATTAATTTTAGTTCCTTTTTTTAGCACAACATCCCCTTTGGTCAGCTCTTCACTTTCAAGTCTGATTGACATACCAATTTTTACTTTTTCAGTCAATGCAATTTTATCTTTGTGTTTAATTACAATTTCTTGTTTCGCGATTGAAGTTGTGTTTTCTGGAATCATAGCACCAGTAAAAATACGATAAGCTTCTCCATTTTTAAGTTTAAACGTATGGGTGTCTCCCGCTTTAATTTCGCCAACTAAACAATATGTTTCTAATTCCCCACAAATTGCATATCCATCCATAGCTGATTGACTAAACGGAGGCATATTCATAGGTGAAATAACATCTTGCGCTAAATAATAGCCTAGGACTTGGGTAATTTCTTTATGAACACAGTCCGTAAATATTTTACTCTTTGTGACTTTTTGAATGGCACTTTCTATGTCAATCATAATTGGATAAATTTTAATTATTCAAAATTCGTTTAAATATTCCACACTGTGTTATGATATAAGTCATAAATTAATGTGACTTTTTATATTTTAAGCCTTAAATAGTCTTTATACATTTATTGCAAATCATTTAACGGATAGATATCATGAGTAAACCGACAACTAAAATCCCGTCTTGTTCTGAATGTGGCAGCAAAAGCAGTATTTTTTGTGCGTTATCAAAAGATGAAAAAGACGAATTAAGCACAAACAAAGGTAGTAATTATTATAAAAAGGGACAAGCTATTTTTTATGAAGGGAATCAATCTCATGGGTTATATTGTGTATATAAAGGAAAAGTCAAATTATCTAAACTGGGGGAAAAAGGGAAAGAACAGGTCATAAGATTTGCCAAAACAGCCGACATTTTAGGGTATCGTTCATTATTCAGTAACGAACCGTATCAAGCAACTGCTACAGCTTTGGAAGACTCTTACATTTGTCATTTGTCAAAAGATAAATTTATGGGGTTAATGAGAGAAAACCCAAGTTTATCTTGGAAAACCATGCAATTATTATCAAATGATTTAAAAAGTGCCGAGCAACATTTAATCAATATAGCTCAAAAAACTGTTAAAGAAAGAATTGCTGAAGCGTTATTATTACTTCAAGCTACATTTGGGTTTATGGACGACAATAAATCAATAGATGTAATTTTAACCCGTTCTGAGATTGCTGATATTGCAGGCACAACAACAGAAACTACTATCAGGACATTAGCAATTTTAAATACTGAAGGTCACATTGATTTAAAAGGAAAACGAATTATTATATCTGACGTTATTTCACTAACACGAGTTGCAGGAATTTATGATTAATATCCTGTTCCATTATAATCTCAATTATTAAAGCTAATGATTCGTATCATTTTATAGAAGAAGATTAACATTTACTTTTACCCGTATAAAACAAGGTAAAATGGAATTAACTGTATTTCATCAAATCACAGACAATCAATTTAAGAACAATTTATTAGAACAAGTTGTTCTAGAAAAAAAATCCTTGTTATTTGAACAGAACACACCAATAAAATTTATTTATTTTGTGCATGAAGGTGAGTTAAACATTTTCAAAAACAAACAATTTATGTGGCAAGCCAAAACAAATGAATTCATTGGGCTAACATCTTTTTTCACAGACAGCACAACGTATTCATACACTGTTAAAGCGGCCTCTAAATCAATTATTTTAAAATTAGAATTGAAAAAATTTAAGCATGCTTTAACCAAATCAAATATTTTAAATGCTGAATTAATGAAGTTATTTTGTGACAGAATTAAACAAACCCTTTCCAAAACTAAATCCCATTCAGTTTTATCTAAAAAAAAGCAATTGATAGGATTATTAATCGAAAAAAGTAAAAATTCAAAACATAACGGAAATATAGTATTGAATTATAACAGTCAAGAACTTTCAAATTTGATCAATATTCCTCATAAAATTGTAAAAACAACATTACTTGATTTACAGTCTAAAAAGTTGATCATTCTTAGTAATAATAATATCGAAATTCTCGATCTCAAAGGCTTACAAATCGTGTTTAAAATGAAAGCGATATAGTATTAAGATTAAAAAACAATCATATACCTCTTAAATAGTATTGCAAATATAAAAAATAAGACTACCTTTGTAAGTGAATACTAACTCATGCGATTCATTTATGGATATTTCACCGCGTCAACTTGAAATTATTGAATCTACAGGCAAACTTCTTTTGGCTGGAGGTATATATAATTTAACAACAAAAAACTTAGCCAACGAAATGCGCTTTTCAGAAGCAGCACTCTATAGGCATTTTAAAAGTAAAGATGAAATTATTACAATGATGCTTAAGCACTTATCGTTAAATATGGATAAACGATTGCGAGAAGTTTTAAATAACGAGAGTAATTCAATTGAAAAATTAAGCGCGACTTTTGAAAGTCAATTTCATTTTTTTAATACAAATAAACATTTTTTAGTGGCGATTTTTTCGGATGGATTATGGGAGAAAAATGAAAACATTCACAATGCTGTTAAAGGTGTTATGGCCGTAAAAAGAAAATATTTGGACACAATACTTACTCAAGGAATTGAAAATAATGAATTTACATTAAAAGTGGACAAAGCGTCATTAATTCATATTTCAATGGCAACATTTAGGCTTCACATGTTAAAGTGGAAGATGAATAATTATGATTTTGATGTAGAAGAAGGTGGCAAAAAAATAATCGGAGATTTATTACTATTAATTAAAAAATAATCAAATGAAAAAAATTGGAAAACTTTACAGTTTTGGCTTACTGTTTACAATGTTAGTGAGTGGTTGCTCAGGTCAAAAAGAATCAGAAAAAACAACTAGCGAATTAGACGGTGAAACATTGATGAAAACCAATTGTTTAACGTGTCATGGAAATGGAACTTCTCATAGCGATATTTTAGCACCTCCAATGATGGGGGTGAAAAATCATTATATAGAAGATGGCATGAGTGAATCAGACTTTGTTGCATCAATAGTATCATGGACTAAAAACCCAACAAAAGAAGATTCAAAAATGCCCGGAGCGATAGAACGCTTTAATGTGATGCCGAAACAAAATTTTGATGTTGAGGAAGTTGAGTCTATCGCTAAATATATTTACAACAACGAAATGGAAAAACCACAATGGTTTGATCAACACATGAAAGAAGAACATTCTGAAATGGTGATTGAAGGTCTTGTGTTAAATGATGGTGAAAAATGGGAAGCTAATCCCGAAACAACCAATGGAATCAACACTATGATTACCGATTTGAATAATTTAGCAGAAAACCCAACGCTAGAAGATTATAAAAATTTAGGTGCAGCACTAAATGAAACCAAAGGTAAAATCTTGAATCAATGCACAATGAAAGGACCTGCTCATGATAATTTACACTCTTTTTTAATGCCCTTGATTAGAAAAATAAAAAGATTAAAAAATGTAGATTCTATAGAAAAAGCAGAAAAAATAACATCAAAAATTAAGCTTCATTTATTTGAATATGAAAATTACTTTATGTGATAAATATCACATGGAAAATAGAGGTTTAAAATTAATTTCACACTTTAATAACACCTAAAAATGAAAAAAACAGTACTTATATTTGGAATTACATTATTGTCATGTCAATATGGGCTTTCTCAAAACCCAATAATAATTCCACCTACAATAACATCAGAAAACATAAATTTGACCCTTCAGAACGGGACACATGACTTTTATCCAGGTATTACATCAAATACTATGGGGGCGAATGGGAATTTATTAGGCCCTACTATCATCATGTATAGAGATTCTTCTTATAATATCACAGTAGATAATCAACTATTAGATACAACTACAATTCACTGGCACGGCTTACATGTAGCACCAGAAAATGATGGCGGCCCACACACATTTATTTTACCAGGAGGTACTTGGAATCCTCAATTTACAGTATTAGATCATGCTGGAACGTATTGGTATCACCCTCATTTACACATGAAAACAGACCAACACGTTTCAAAAGGAATTGCAGGTATGCTATTGGTTAGAGATCAAGAAGAACTAGCTTTAGGTTTACCCTTAAATTATGGGGTGGATGAATTTCCATTAGTTCTACAAACAAAAGGATTTGATGCCAGTGGACAAATAGAAGTTCACACTGAAAATGACACTTCAATATTGGTAAACGGAACTGTAGATGCTATTGTTGATATGCCGGCTCAAGTTGTAAGGTTAAGAGTTTTAAACGGATCATCTCAACGTGTTATGGAATTTGGTTTTTCAGACGACAGAACATTTAACTTAATTGGAACAGACGGAGGTTTATTAACAGCTCCTGTGAGTTTAACAAGATACAGAATTGCACCAGGTCAAAGGGCTGATATATTAGTAGATTTTTCGGGAGAAATGGGACAAAATGTACAAATAATGAGTTATGGTTCTGAGTTACCTAATGCCATTTACGGCGCAGCACAACCTGGCATGGCAGCATTTATGACGATTCCAGGATATGACCAAAACCCATTAAACGGAGCTGATTTTCAATTGCTAGATATTAGCATTGTGTCCCAAACTGCAAATCCTGTTACAATTATTCCAAACACATTAGCAAATTACACACCAACACCTGAAGCAAATTCTGTTCAAAATAGAGAATTGAGGTTTACTTCAGCAGCTGGAGGACCAGACATAGTAGGTCCTTTTTTAATAAATGGTGTAAGTATGGATATGGACGTAATTAATGAAACAGTTCCTTTTAATAATACTGAAATTTGGACGTTAGTTAATCAAACGGCAATTGCACACCCTTTTCATATTCATGATGTACAGTTTTTTATCTTAGACATAAATGGAAATCCTCCACCACCTGAATTACAAGGTAAAAATGATGTTGTTTTAGTACCTGGTGGACAAGGCACTGTTCGATTTATTGCCACTTTTGATGACGTTAAAAATGATAGTATTCCATTTATGTATCATTGTCACATGTTAACACATGAAGATATGGGTATGATGGGACAATTTTTGGTTACTGATAAAGTTCAAAGTATATCAGAGAATGATTCAGAAACAATTCAAATTTATCCAAATCCAACAAATGGAAATTTTGTTGTAAACATAGATAAGGTTAATGCTAAAATAGTTTCTTACTCAATAGTGGATTTACAAGGCAGAACAATAGAATTTACAAGTTCAATTCAAAATAGTCAAATTGAAATAAATATAAATCAAGCTAAAGGCATTTACATTTTTGTATTAAAAACAGAAACGGAAGTTATTACACAACGTATTATTATAGAATAATTGAATTTATTTAGATTCGTTTTCAAACTCTAATCATTGATTTGATTAGAGTTTTTTACATATCAAATATTCTTATCCACTAAATAAATCATTACTGCCATTGCTGCGCAACCCAATTCTAATTCTCGTTTATTAACAGCTTCAAAAACGTCAGCATTTGTATGGTGGTAATTAAAATAACGTTGCGAACTGATTGACATTCCTAATTGTAACATTTCGGGATAATATTCTCTTAAAGGATTAATATCAACACCTCCATAACCTTTTTGGAATTTATACAATTGAAAGTCGTATAGCAATGCTTCAAACTGTTTAATAAATTGTTGTTGTTTTTCGTTTCCTACAATATCAAATCCAATTGGTAAAAAACCGCCTCTATCAGATTCTATCGCTACAATGTGTTTTTCGCCTTTTTCTGATGCGATTTTTGCGTAGGATTTACCACCCATATTCCCATTTTCTTCATTCATAAACAGCACACACCTTAATGTGTGTTTTGGTTTATATCCGAGTACTTTTAATAATCTCAAAGCTTCAATTGAATGAGCAATTCCTGCGCCATCATCATGCGCCCCTTCTCCAACGTCCCATGAATCAAGATGACCACCCCAACTTATAATAGAATTATCAACCGTTCCTTTTACTTCTGCAATTACGTTGTAAGACGTTACATCTGCCATTTTTTCACAATCCATTTCCATTTTAAAAGTCACTTTTCCTTTTTTTAGCCACTCTGATAATAAATCAGCATTTAAAGTACTCATAGCTGCAGCCGGAATTTTTTGAACAGAGTCTTTGTATGACATTACACCAGTATGCGGGTGTTCATCTGTAGGTGTCGCTAAAGACCGAATAACAACTGCCGTTGCTCCCAATTTGGAAGCTTCAATTGCGCCGTAACCTCTAATCGGGTAACAAGATCCATAAGCTTTAAATGTTTGAATTAACGCTTGATCAAAAGGCTTGTTGATAAAAACAATTTTGCCTTTAATGTCTTTTTCTGATTTACTTTTTAAATCAGCTAGATTTTTAACCTCAATAACTTCACCCGTAATTAATCCATTTGTTCCTATTGAACCACCTAATGCTAGAACATCCAGTTTAATAACATCTCCGTTTTCGTTAATTACCCAAGCTGCTTCTGTAGTACCTCTTTCCCAATGTGGCACCTTAATTTCTTGAAGGTAAACATTATCAAATCCATAAGATTCTAAAACACGCTTACCCCAATAAATAGCCATTTCAGCTTCTGCAGAACCAGTAATTCTTGCCCCAATATCTTTACACAATGACCTTAAATTCTCGTAAGACTTCCCTTTTGTGAGTGCTTCAGTATATATTTTCCGAATAAAAAGTGAGTCTTCATTTGCTTGTGAAACAAACACTATACTCACGCATATTATTGATAATATTAATTTCATTGCCTTGATTTTTTTGTAAATATATAAATTTAAACTCATTTTAAGTGCTGAGCATATTTAAGCGGTTAAACTGATTTAACTCATAGAATTTCTAATTTTATCCAATATCTTTGCACAAAACCAAATAAATGAGCTGGAAAAAATTACCATTTAAAGAGATAAAAAAACGTGTGTTTACGGCACTAAATTCTAACTTAAACTATAAAACTGAGCCAATTTTAGGACTACCAGCTACCTATCTCGACCAAGAACAATTTTATTTTAATGCACCATTTTTAAAAGATGCGCCTTTTTTATCGACTTTAATACATAACCCGAATCATATTGGTTGTCACACCTATAGTAAAGGAGAGTCTTATTTTTCAGGTACGCAACAATTAGAGATTGACTTATTAAAAATATGCGCTGTTGATATATTCAAAGCTACAAAAAATAAATATGATGGTTATGTTGCGCCAGGAGGAACTGAAGCAAATATTCAAGCTGTATGGATTTATCGCAATTATTTTAAAAAAGAAAAAAAAGCAGAATTGAATGAGATTGGTTTTATGTTTTCAGAAGACAGTCATTACTCAACACATAAAGCGTGTAATTTATTAAGCGTAACTCCGATTGAAATAAAAGTAAATAGTCAAAACAGAGAATGGGATAAAAACGACCTGAAAAATAAATTAATTGAAGCCAAAAAAAATGGGGTTAAATATTTAATTATCCAGTTAAACATGGGGACAACAATGTTTGGAAGTGTTGATAATCCAAATATAATTTTGCCTGCCATAAAAGCTCACTATAAAGACTATTTTGTTCATATTGATGCAGCTTTTGGTGGTTTTATTTATCCTTTTACAAATGAAAAATGTGAACTGAATTTTGTTAACCCCAAAATAAGTTCAATCACAATAGATGGACATAAAATGTTGCAAGCACCTTACGGCACCGGTATATTTTTGTGTAAAAAAAACTTAATAGAATACGCACAAACAGAAGAAGCTTCTTATGTACAAGGTACCGATTTTACTCTATGTGGTAGTCGTTCGGGAGCAAATGCAATTTCGATTTGGATGATTTTAATGACGCATGGGTATGAAGGGTGGAAATATATGATGGAAAAATTAATTGATCGTACAGATAGAATATGTGATGCGTTAGATAAACTAAATATTACTTATTTTCGAAACGAAAACATGAATATAGTTGCTATTCATGCTGAACAAATCCCAACTTCAATAGCTAAAAAATATCATTTAGTTGCAGATGATTTTAAAAAACCTAAATGGTGGAAGATTGTTGTAATGACTCATGTAGAAAAACATATTATTGACCAGTTTTTATTAGATTTGCAAAAAAGCAGATAAAAAATCTGTTACAGTGTTTAATAAGTACCCACTTAAAAAAATTATAAAATGAATTTAAGAGTAACAAAAATATTCGATTTTGAAACCGCACATGCCTTGTGGAATTATGACGGTAAGTGTAAAAATATACATGGACATTCATATAAATTAACCATTTCGATAAGTGGAGAAGTTGTTGATGATATAAACCATGTGAAAAATGGAATGATTATCGATTTTGCTGATTTAAAAAAAATCGTAAAAAAGGAAGTTGTTTCACCTTTCGACCATTGCTTATTATTGAATGCAAATACCCCTCATTCCGATTATGCTAAAGTAGAAAATGGCTTTTCGAAAATGATGCTTTGCGATTATCAACCTACTGCAGAAAATATGTTGATCGATATGGTTAATCGAATTTTACCTAAATTGCCAAAACATATCACTTTAAAATATGCCAAATTACAAGAAACTGACAATAGTTTTGTAGAATGGTTCAAATCTGAAAATGACTAAAAACTTAATTCAAAAATACAACATCCCTGGACCAAGATACACTAGTTATCCAACGGTTCCTTTTTGGGATAATGATGGGATTTCTGAAGAAAATTGGTTAAAAACAGCCAAACAAGCTTTTGACGAATCCAACCAATCAGAAGGGATAAGCATATATGTTCACCTTCCTTTTTGTGAAAACCTTTGCACTTTTTGTGGTTGTCATAAACGAATTACCAAACAGCACAAAGTTGAAGAACCATATATTGATACCGTTTTAAAAGAATGGGATTTATATTGTAATCTTTTTGTTGATAAACCCAGAATTAAAGAAATTCATTTAGGCGGAGGAACACCTACTTTTTTTTCATCTGAAAATTTAGAAAAACTCATTTTAGGAATTTTATCAAAGGCTAAAAAAACGCCTGATTTTGAGTTGAGTTATGAAGGTCATCCAAATCATACAACAAAGGAACAATTACAAACTTTATTTGATTTAGGATCAAAACGTAATAGTTTTGGCGTACAAGATTACGACCCTAAAGTTCAAAAAACAATCAACCGTGTTCAACCTTTTGAAAATGTGGAGCAGGTTACCAAATGGTCAAGAGAAATAGGCTACACATCTATTAGTCATGACTTAATTTTTGGTTTACCTTTTCAAACTAAAGCTAGCATTATTGACACCATTGAAAAAACCAAAACTTTAAAACCTGACCGTATTGCGTTTTATAGCTATGCACATGTGCCATGGATAAAAGGTACAGGACAAAGAGGCTATAACGAAAAAGATTTACCAAAAGATGAAGACAAAAGAGTTTTATATGAAACTGGTAAACAAATGCTCTACGATTTAGGCTATATAGAAATTGGTATGGATCATTTTGCACTCCCGACTGACTCCCTAGATCAAGCAATGGAAAATAAAAAGCTTCACCGTAACTTTATGGGTTATACCGCTGGAAAAACCAAATTAATGGTTGGATTAGGTATGAGTTCTATTAGTGATTCGTGGTATAGTTTTGCTCAAAATGTAAAAACAGTTGAAACATATCAAACATTAGTCAATAAAGGTGAATTCCCTTTATTAAGAGGGCATTTGTTAAGTGAAGAAGATTTAATTATTAGAAAACATATTTTAAATATTATGTGTCATTTTGAAACAGATTGGAGCCTAAACGAATTAAATTTTCCAGAACTTAAGAATACGCTAAGTCAATTAAAAGAAATGGAAATTGATGGACTATTGAAATTATCTAAAAACAAAGTCAATGTCACCGAAAAAGGGCGGCCTTATGTTCGTAATATATGCATGGCATTTGATTTAAGGTTATTAAGAAATAAACCAACTACTCGTATTTTCTCAATGACTATTTAAACGATTTAGTTGGTAAACTATTGTTATTTAACTCACTATTATTTTGGGGTTCCAAAAAAATATCATAACTTTACTCGCATTTTATAAAAAAAAACACACCCATGAACAAAATAAAATTAGTGCTTTCTATGACACTATTTTTCTGTGCAAGCATAGCTTTTTCACAAGAAGTCGCTCCAGAGAAAACGTTTGAATTCTCAATCGGTATAGATCATTTAAAAACGCAAGAACAAGCAGATAGAATATCACAAAAAATCCAACAAATTAAGGGTGTAGAAAATTGCACATTAGTTTTGATAGACTACGTTCTTGTTTTTCAGTGCACCAACTACGATTTAGAAAAAAACACAATCTTAGATGTCGTTAAACAAATACTGACTGAAGAAGGCGCAGAAATCACAATTGTTAACCGTGAAATAATTAAAAAAGATGAAGATAATAAATAAAATAATTTTATTCTCCCTTTCTTTTGTAGCGGGAAATATTGTAATCGCTCAATCAGACGATTGTTCAACAGCAACATTAGTCTCACCAGATTTAACGTATTGTAATTATCAAGCAGGTTCTTCTGCAAATGCAACACAAAGTTTAACATCATGTTCGGGTGGTGGTAATGCAGATGATGATGTATGGTACCAATTTGTTGCCAACAGTACAGAAATGACTATTAAAGTTGATCCAACTGTTGGTTATGATGCGGTTATTCAGGTTTTTAGTGGTAATTGTGGCAGTTTAACATCAATTCATTGTCAAGATGTAAATGGGCTAAACGGTTCTGAAACCTTAGCAGAAACAGGTTTTATAGTTGGTAATACGTATTATTTTAGAATTTACCATTATGGTGTTGGTTCTGGAACATCAACTTTCTCTTTTTGTGTTTTTGGATTAGCACCACCGGATAATAATACACCATGTAACGCATATCCCTTACCAACAGTAACACCTTCTTGTAATTATTTAACATTTACAAATTTTGGGTCAGCAGGTTCATCAGTTCCTGCGCCTCCAACAAATAGTTGTGGAGGTTCTGCTCCAGGGCAAGGCGGATATGCTGGTGGTGACGTATGGTTTTCAGTAATCGTACCGCCAAGTGGAGAATTAGATATTCAAACACAAGGCATTGATTTTTCTGATGGAGCAATGGCATTATATTCTGGAACCTGTTCTTCTCCAACATTTATTCATTGTGATGATGACGGAGACCCAGGAGATGGTATCATAATGCCTCACATTTATGAAACAGGTTTGACTCCAGGAGCTACTATGTATATTAGAGTTTGGGAATATAACAACAATAACAATGGAGAATTTGCAATTTGCGTCACCACACCTGATAATGATGACTGTGTAAATGCGCAACAAATTTGTGATTTGAATGGGTATGGTGGTGTAACATCAAGTGCCTATACTATTGATACACCTGACAATATGTGTGGGATCGGTAATCCGGTATCACCGACACCTGGTTGTGTATTTGGTACAGGTTATACGGGAACATCTCCTGTGCAAATTGACAATAACAGTTGGCTTAAATTTACAGCAAGTGCAACCGTTGCTGAATTATTTGTTGAAATTTCGTCTTGTCAAAAGGGAAATGGAATGCAAATGCAAATTTTTGAAGGAACAAATTGTACTAACTTCACAGCTGTCTCTAACTTTTTAGAAACAACAACATCCCAAACAGTGATTGCAACTGGATTAACAATAGGAGTAACTTACTACATTGTGGTTGATGGATTTGCAGGAGATATTTGTTCATACACAATTTCTGCAACAAGTGGTGTTCAAGTGGCTGAAGCAGTTGCAACATCTGAAATTATTTGTCAAGGAGAATCAACCAATTTAAATGGAACTGTTTTTGGAACAGGTACTTACACATATCAATGGGAAGAAAAAGACGGTACTTTTATATCAAATAATAATCCAATCACGGTTTCTCCAACTACGAGTACCGAATATGTTTTAGCTGTAAATGGATTATGTGGATCAACGTCTTACGCAAGTATTTACATTACTGTAAATGACAACCCAACTGCAAATGCAGGTAGCGATTTAATTACTTGTGATAATGTTTCTACCAATATATCGGCAACTGCTAACGGTGGTGACGGAACATACACTTATAATTGGGATAATAGTTTAGGAGCAGGCGCAAATCAAACTGTTTCTCCAACCTCAACAACCACATATAATGTTACTGTAACTGATGGAAATGGATGTACAGATGTTGATGCTGTAAATGTAAATGTGAATAATTCGCCAACAGCAAATGCAGGTACAGACTTAGCTATTTGTGATGGGCAATCAGCAAGTTTAACAGCCTCTGGAGGAACAACATATAGTTGGAGTTCTGGAGGAACATCTGCTACAGAAACTGTAGCACCAGTTAGTACGACAACCTATTCTGTTACTGTTGGTAATGCAAATAATTGTTTTAATACGGATGATATTCAAGTGACTGTAAACCCTCTTCCAAACGCATTTGCTGGAAATGACATTACAGTTTGTAATGGTGGATCGACTGACATTACTGCTACTGGTGGCGTATCTTATTTTTGGAGTGGGGGACTTGGCTCAGGCGCTACACAAACCTTAACAAATATAACATCAAACACCACATATACAGTTACAGTTACAGACGCAAATGGATGTACCAATACTGATGCAATAGCCATTACAGTAGGTTCTGCGTTAACACCAGATGCTGGTCAAGATTTATCAATTTGTTTAGGTGAAAGCACTGATTTAACAGCTTCAGGAGGTGTAACTTATTCTTGGGATAACGGAATCAATGTGGCAACACAAACAGTATCGCCAACACAAACTACAACTTATACCGTAAATGTTACTGATGGTGGTTCTTGTACTGGTTCTGATGCAGTAATCATTACAGTAAATGGGAATCCAACAGCAAATGCAGGAAGTGATGTTGCAATATGTGAAGGAGAAACTGCAAACTTATTAGCAACAGGAGGATCAACATATTCTTGGAATCAGAGTTTAGGTACTGGTGACGCTCAATCAGTTTCACCAACTACAACCACTACATATACTGTTACAGTTACAAATGCTAGCAATTGCTCTGATACAGATGACATTGTAGTTACTGTGAATGCTAACCCCGTTATTTTAGCAAGCTCAACTCAAACAATATGTGATGGAGGAAATACGCAAATTACAGCTTCAGGAACTGGAATTAGTGCTTATACTTGGACTGATTCAAATGGAAATAATCTTACGGGGCAAGATCAAACGGTATCACCTACTACATCAACTTGGTATTATGTATCAGGGTCAAACGCAAACAATTGTTCTGCAACTGATTCTGTTGAAGTTATAGTAAACTCAACACCTTTAATTGATACTTCAAGTGTTCAAATTGCTGATGCAAGTTGCACTAATGGAGGTGGTACAATATCCGGAATTTCTATCATTGGAAATGGAGATTTTACTTATAACTGGACAAATGGAATAACAACAATTGGAAATACATTGACTATAGGTGGACTTGTTGCTGGAAATTACACCTTAAATATTACTGACGTTAATGGATGTACACATGATATTGTTTTACCAGTTGGATTTGTTGATATTTCGAATGTTGCCGCAAACAATGACAGTACTGAAACTGAGGAGATAACACCTGTTTCTATTGACGCCTATGCGAATGACACAGGAAATGTAACAACAATTTCTATTGTAACACAACCAAATAATGGATTTGCTTCTTATGCAGGAAATGGTATATTTGAATATACTCCAAATCCAAATTTTGTAGGTGTTGATAGTTTTACATATCAAATTTGTGATTTGACTTGTGTAGATGCTTGTAAAATAGCTACTATAAGAATAACTGTAACCGAAAGTGGAGAGATTGTTATTCCGAATGCTTTTACACCAAATGCAGATGGTTTTAACGACTATTTTGTCATCACGAACTTAGAACAATATGAAAATAATTCTATTGTAATATTTAATAGATGGGGTGATAAAGTTTATGAAGCCGCTCCCTACTTAAATGATTGGGATGGAAGCAGCGAAAATGCAAAATTAGTATTGACTGGTGATAAAGTTGTTGATGGGACATATTACTTTATTTTAGATTTAGGAGATAAAGAAACTGAACTAATTAATGGATTTATTGACTTAAGAAGAGAATAAGATGAAAAAGATTTTAATTACATTTTTAATATTGAGTAGTGGATTTGTTGGCTTGAGTCAAAATTTATTCCACATGGGACAGTATGCTATTCATCAACCGTTTTTAAACCCGGCATCTATGGGGAGTATGGAAACGATTAATTTAGCCATGTTATACAAAACTCAATGGGTAAAATTTGATGGTGCACCTAACTTACAAGGTTTTAATTTTAATATGCCATTAGGTGATGCCAAAAAGAATTTTATTGGCCTTAATCTGTTAAACGACAAAGCAGGTTTAAATAACTCTACTGAAGTGTCTGCTAATTATGCCTATAAAATTAAAACATCATCTAAAAGTAGATTGATTTTTAGCGCAACTGCTAGTTTAAATATGGTTAGCAGTGACTTGTCAAATGCAAATACAATTGATGCTAATGACCCGCTTTACACCACAAATTCACCAACATTTGCATTGCCAAACTTTAAATTTGGAGCTTATTTTTACCGTAAAAAGTTTTACGTTGGATTTGTTGCACCAAACATTTTAGAAAATAAAGTGATTGATGTCAATGGTTCTCCTGATGGTTTTTATGGATTTAACCCTAAAAACATGCATTACTATTTACATGGTGGGTATAAATTTGATTTTAAAAATGACAATTCAATTATTGCGTCATTTTTAATAAAAGAAGTTGCAGGTTCACCAGTTCAGTTTGACTTAAACATTAACACTATGTTTAAAAAACGATTTGGTTTAGGGATAACAGCTAGAAGTAGTAAAGACTTAATGGCAAGTTTATCAATGTATTTATTACCTGAATTGCTCTTGTCTTATGGATATGAATATGCCTTTAGTGCAATCAGTAACTTTAGCTCTGGAACACATGAAGTGTTATTAGTTTATAAAATTAATGGTGGACAAGGCACAATTGCTTTTCCAAGATTATAGAAAATTAAAAACAATAAAAAAAAGCCAAATTGAATGAATCAATTTGGCTTTTTTTAGTTTAAAAATGATTTTTATTTTTTTGCAAGCGCTGCTTTACCAAGATCTAATAATTGATTTGGTTTCATATATCCTAACCCATTATGTTTTACTTCTTCACTTCCATTAATAAAGTATAATGAAGGATAAGCTCTTAAACCAAATTTCTTACTTAGTCTAGGGCCATCAGCTGATTTTTCCATATCCATTTTTACATTAATAAAATTCTTATTAAAAAATGTACCAACCTCTTCTTTTGTAAATGTATTTTTAGCCATTGCTTTACAAGGACCACACCAAGCCGCATAGGCATCTAAAAATATTAATTTGTTTTCTTTTTTTGCTTTAGCCAAGGCTTCAGTCCATGTTCCGTGGAAAAAATTTATCCCTACTGTGGCATCACTTTTTTCAACTTTAACCTCATTTTTAGGCGCTGCTGTTGTGAATGCAAACCCTAATAATCCTACTGCTAAAATTCCTACAAATATCTTTTTCATAAATTATGTGTTTTTAATATAAACTATTTCTTATTTTTGGTTACAATACCAAATACTGTTCCATTAATGCATAAAGATATTATTTTTTTACCGAGTGTGGAGGAATCTAGCCGACAAAAGGTCTTAAATTTTGTTAAAGATTGGATTTCTATTGATAAGTGGTTGACTGTACAAACATCAGGATCAACAGGGGAGCCAAAAAAGATACAACTATATAAGTCTAAAATGAAAGCATCAGCAAATGCTACTGCAACATTTTTTAAATTTAAAGAAAATCAAACCATATTATTAGCATTATCAACCGATTATATTGCTGGAAAAATGATGATTATTAGAGCTTTAGAGTCAAAAATGAAAATTATTGTGGCACCGTTACAAGCTAATCCACTTTTGATTGACCTACCCTCTAAAATCAATTTTTCTGCATTTGTACCCATGCAAGTACAAACCATATTAGCCGATAAAAAAAGTAAATTAAATTACCAAAACATTGATAAAGTTATTATTGGAGGTGGTTTAATAAATGAAACATTAGAACATCAAATACAAACATTAAAAAACGAGAATTTTGCAACTTTTGGCATGACCGAAACTATTAGTCATATTGCATTAAGAAACATTACTAAAAAAGAAAAACACTATACAGCCCTTCCAAATGTTACTTTAAAAACTGACCACAACAATAGTTTAATTATTAACGCCCCTCAAATTTGCAATCACTTGCTAAAAACTAATGATTGCATTGAACTAAAAAATGATAGACAGTTTATTTGGAAAGGCAGACTTGACTTTGTGATTAACTCTGGAGGTGTTAAAGTACACCCCGAAAATATTGAAAAAAAAATATTGCCATTTATTCCCAATAATCGATTTTACGTTAGCAGTGAAAGAGACAATCTTTTAGGGCAAAAAGTTGTACTTAAAATTGAGAGTAGAACTGATTTTAATATTGAAAACTTAAACATAAAACTCAACCAAAATTTAACTAAATTTGAACAACCTAAAGTAATTTATATTGTGCATCAATTTAAAGAAACTGAAACGGGAAAAATTATACGAGAATAAGATGTCAAAAATTACAAATAAACCCTTAAAAATATATAATGCTTCTGCCGGAAGTGGGAAGACCTACACTTTAGTTCAAGAATATTTACGTATTATTTTACACGACAAAGACGCTCTTAAATTTAGGTCTATTTTGGCAATGACTTTTACAAATAAAGCCGCCAACGAAATGAAATCAAGAATTTTAGAGGCTTTAATTGATCTTAAAATTCCGAATCACATAAAAACTGCTGATGAACTTGATTTTTTAGCTAACACGTCAAGTGACATTAAACTTGCACCTAAACTCATTCAAGAACGTGCAAACAATATCTTAAACAAAATATTGCATAACTATAGCAGTTTTTCGGTCATGACAATTGATAAATTTACGCATAAAATAATTAGAACTTTTGCTAAAGATTTAGGAGTTTCAATTGACTTTGATGTTGAATTAGATGTGAAATCTTTACGTAGAAATGTAACCGACTTATTATTTGACAACATTGGCAGAAATAAAGAATTAACGGCTTTAATGAAACGGTATGCTTTTGATAATCTACAAGATGACAAGTCTTGGAATTTTGCCAATCAACTGTTTGAATTTAGTGACTTAATATTTAAAGAAGATGCTATAAAGTCAATTGGATTATTGAAAAAACTAACCGAAAAAGATTTTAGTGACATAAAAAGTCAAATTATTAAAGAAAACGCTACCATTGAAAACAAGATAAAAACAATGGGAATTGAAGCAACCGACTTAATAAAATCTAAAGGATTAATATCGGATGATTTTCAGGGTAAAAGTAACAGTATTGTTTCTTATTTTAAAAAAATTGCAGACTGGAAGTTTGCACTCCCAAAAGAAGGGAAAGGTTTAGCCTCAAAAACATTAAAAAACAATGTTAATGACGAAAAATGGGGTCATCCAAAAAGTCCAAACAAAGCGAATGCTGACAGTATAGGTGATTTACTCAGTAAATATTTTTGGCAGATTGAAAACGCCCTTGAACACGATTATGCCCAATTAAAACTAAACAAAGAGATTTTAAAAAACCTTAATAATCTATCGCTATTAAATCACTTATTAAAAATAGTAGATGAAGTAAAAGAGGAAGAAAATATATTATTAATTTCAGATTTTTATAAAAAAATATCAGATGTAATAGCCAAAGAACCGGTTCCTTTTATTTATGAAAGACTGGGTGTGCGTTATGCTCATTTTTTATTAGACGAATTTCAAGACACATCTCATTTACAATGGGTGAACATGATTCCATTGGTTCATAATTCACTTGCAGAAGCTCACACAAATTTAATTGTTGGAGACGGAAAACAAGCTATTTACAGGTGGAGAAATGGAGAAGTAGAACAATTTACAAAATTACCCGACCACATTCATAATCCAGATCAAATTGAATCTTTAAATGAAGCCGAAATTTTATTTAAAGAAATGGGTGAAAAAATTGCCCTCACTAATAATTTTAGATCGGCTAAAGAAATAATAGACTTTAACAATTCTATTTTTAAGTCACTTACGACACATTTAAAAGACAACTTAAAATATATTTATACAGACTTAGAACAGCATCCCATAAAAAAACATAATGGTTATGTAAATGCCTTTTTTAAGGCTGAATTAGATGATGAAACACAATTAGAATATACGTTAAATACCATAAAAAAATCGATAGAAAAAGGATACAATTTCAATGATATTTGCATTATTACACGCAATAACCGTTCGGGGTCGTTGTTGGCAAACTTTTTAACTGAGCATAAAATTAATGTTATTTCGCCAGACAGTTTATTTATAGGAAAAGACAGTAACGTTAAGTTTATTTATCATTTAATGCGATCGGTTATTCAACCAAAAGATAATAACTATAAAATAAAAGCATTAGAACATTATGCTACAATAACCAATCAAAACCCAACAGAACTCATACAAAACCAAGAAGACTATATTAAAACGAATACTTTAAAGTCATATTTTGAGAAGCTAAACATTAATATGACTCAACCAGATGCTTTTCATAATCTATACGAATATGTAGAGTCTTTATTAGAGATATTTAACATTAATGCTACAAATAATCCATTTTTACAATTTTACCTAGAACTTATTCATCAATTTGAAACTAAAAACAATTCCAATATTCGTGATTTTCTAACTTGGTATAGCGATAAGGGGCATGAAAAATCAATTGTAAGTCCAGAAGGTTCAAATGCAGTTCAAATAATGACCATTCATAAGTCTAAAGGATTACAATTTCCTATTGTGATTTGCCCATTTTTTGATTGGAAATTTGACCTAAGCAAACAAATATCTTGGATTAACAATGAAAATGAAAAATTACCAGCCTACTTTGTTAAGATGACAAATGCAGTTAAAGATTCAAGTTTAGAAGATGTGTATTTAGCAGAAGAAGGGAAATTTTATTTAGATAATTTAAACCTTTTATATGTTGCTTTTACACGTCCTGAAACTGCATTATTTTTGTGCGGGAGTATAAAAAAACATCAATCTCCTGCTAAAAATTGGCTTTTACCGTATTTTGAAAACACAAATTTATTTGTTAAAAATAAAAATGAACAATATGAACACGGTTTATTTTCTGAAAACTCAAAAATTAAAAAAACTGAGCCTACAAAAAATTATAATTTGACTTTTTTAAAACAAAAAATGAATAAGCCTGAATTGAGTTATAAAAGTGGAGCCGAATGGGATGTGAATGATATTGACGAAAAACGAAACTTTGGAACACTGGTGCATCATGTTTTGTCAAAACTCAAATCAAAATCTGATTTAGACAGTGTTTTAGAACAAATGAGAATTAAAGGTTTAATTAGTAACAAACAAAACAAAGAGATTAAAATATACATTAATGACGTTTTTAGAGATGTACATTTTTCGAATTATTTTGTAGAGAACGTTACTGTTTTTAACGAAAAAGAAATTATTGGACACCAAGGTCATAAGTTAATACCAGATAAAATTATTATGGATGACTTCAAAACCTTAGTGGTTGATTTTAAAACAGGACAACAAACAGAATCGCACCAAAAACAAGTTAAAAACTACATTACAACATTAAAAGAAATGGGATTTAAAAATGTAAAAGGAGAATTGTACTATACCGAAATAAATGAAATTGTTACTGTGGCCTAGAATTATTGTCTATTTCAACTCTTTGATTCAACCAATCTATACCATCTTGAACATCCGCTACAATTTTAAAAACCGTTTGACTGCGCTTACGTGACATTTTAATATGAAACTTAGCTAAAATTCTGAAATGTAACAATTCAGCAACTAATGCTTGTGCCTTAATAAAAGTAAATTTATGTGCCTCACTTTGTATATACCGCCATGCTTCATTATCAAAACTAAATCCCCTATCTTGTGTATTTAAAACATAAATTCCAATTGTATTTAATGAAATATCACGAATAAAACTTTCAATTTGTAAAAAAATTTCTTTTGTTATTACACCTTTTTTATGATGCACAATCAGTACGTTTTTCTCCACTCTTGAAATTTGAAAAGAGGCATGATTAACTAATATGGTTATTTCTTTTGTCAAAAAATGATGCTATAAGTTTACAATATTTCTGAGAAATATATTTAGGTACATGCAATATATAAATTCAATTAAAATAAATTGTGTTTTAAATTAATAATTACAAGCCCCTCTCTTTAATTTGCATACATTATTTTTATAACTGACTCTGCCGGTTTATTTTGTGGGGTAAATCGATTATTATTAGCACCTCCTGATTTATGATGTTCAGGAAACCATTTCCATAAAAAACCACCGGCAAACCATTGTTCATTCCAAAACTGATTATAAATAGCTTGTAGTGCATTTTTTTGAATCGATAAATTAGCTTGTTTTGTTTTTGACACTGATGAATCCCAAGGTTCTTTGGCTGCAAAATCAATACTTCTATACCCAAATTCGGTGAATAAAATGGGTTTTTTATAATATAAATGCGCTTTTTTAATAAATGGCTTATGTGAATTCCACCCCGCTTCTAAATCTTGAATTGAAGGTGTTTTTAAATCACTTAGAGGAAAATAAGCGTCAATACCAATATAGTCAAGTTGATTCCAAAATAACACCCGTTTATATTCATCCCAATTGGCTGCATAAGTTAATTTACCTTTATACACTTTTTTTATTTCTTTAATCAATTTTCTCCAAAACGCTAATCTTTGAATTGTAAACTGCTCCAATTCAACACCTATACAAAAAATATCTGCATCAATATCTGTTGCAATTTTAGCAAAATGTAAAATAAACGCTCGATAAGATGCTTCAAATTTAATCCAATCTTTTTCGTTCTTCATATTAATGTATCCTGTGTAATCACCTTGCATAACCCAAATTTGGGGTTTCAACATGATTTTAATTCCTTTTTCTTTAAATTGCTTAGCGTATTGTTTAATCCCTTCTGATGTTTCCCCAAACCATTGGTAATTTGAATTATAATTAACCTTAGGAATATCTAATCCTCTTACAAAACCAAACGGATTTACGGCAACATAATTTGCATTTACATTAATCAATGGCGTGATGTGTGTTTCATTTATTGAATCTTGAGTCGACACAAACCCAATGCCGTTAATCTTATTGGCTTGTGCGAAAATGGATAGATGTAACAACAAAAAGAAATAAAAAGCAATTGATTTCATTACACTAAGGTACAAATTTATTTGAATGAATCAACAGTCGCAATTTTTACTACAAGAAGACTTTGACTTTTTTTTAAATGGATTAAATTTGACAAATAGGTACAGCACTGCAATTACTAAAAAAACAAAAACTATTGTTGTTTGAATGTCCATTTTATTTTAAAATTTGATACGCAATTAATGCCATTAAATATGCAAATATAGACATATATAAAAATTGCACAGCTGTCCATTTTATGGATTTCGTTTCTTTATAAGTTACAGCAACTGTACTTAAACATTGTAACGCAAAAGCATAAAACATAAGTAAAGAAACAGCAGTTGCTAATGAAAACACAGCCAATCCTGTTTCTGGATTCTTCTCTTGTTTTAATCTATTTTTTATAGTCAAAGTTTCATCCGAATTTATGCTGTAAATGGTTGACATGGTCCCCACAAAAACTTCACGTGCTGCTAGAGATGAAATGAGTGCAATACCAATTTTCCAATCATAACCAAGTGGCTTGATAACAGGTTCAATTACGTGTCCTAAACTCCCCAAATAAGAATTTTCAAGTTCAAGAGTGGCAATTTTAACATCCTGTTCGGCAAGAGTTAATTGATTGTATTTTTCTTTAACTATAGATTCAGAATTTTTAAAGTCAGCACCTCCATTGGTAGCCAAAACAAATAATATAACAGATGTAGCTAAAATTATTTTACCAGCATTAAACACAAATGAGCTTGCGTTTTCCCACACACTTATCATTGTGTTTTTAGCAGAAGGCCAAAGATATTCAGGCATTTCGAGCAACAAAGTTCCTTTATAATTTCCTTTAATAATAAACTTAAACATGAAAGCTGCTAAAAATGAGGTGAAAATTCCAATAAAATACATACCTAGCATAGCTAAGCCTTGTAAATTAAAAGGGCCTACATACGAATCTGGTACAACCAAAGAAATTAACACGACATAAACAGGCAAACGGGCAGAACAAGTTAATAAAGGTGCAACTAAAATAGTGATGAGGCGTTCTTTTTTATTTTCAATTGTTCGTGCTGACATAATTCCTGGAATAGCACAAGCCATACTTGACATTAATGGTACTACACTTTTACCACTCATTCCAAATTTTTGCATCATTTTATCCATTAAAAAAATAATACGAGACATATAACCACTTTCTTCTAAAAATGAAAAGAACAAGAATAAAATCACAATTTGAGGGATAAATATCAATACACCACCGACACCAGGAATAATACCTTCTGACAATAAATCATTTAAATAACCATTTGGCAATAATGATTTAGAAAAATCAGCTAAATGAGAAATACCCATATCAATCCAATCCATTGGATAAGCAGCAATAGCAAATAAAGATTGAAAAATAGTAAATAAAATTAGTCCAAAAATAACGTATCCCCAAATAGGGTGCAACAATATTTTGTCGGCTTTGGTTGTAAAATCATTAGCTTTAGATTTATCGACTTTAACAACGTCTTTTATGTATGAATTTATAAACCTATATCTTAAAATGGATTCATTAATTTTTAACTTATGAACGGTAGTATTTTTTTCAGTTAAAAAATCATTAACTTGAATTTCATTTTGCGTAATTGCCAAAAATGTATGGTAATTTGACAATTTATTGTGCTGTAATGTTAATTTTTCAAGTTCAGTTGACGAAATTTCTGAAGTATAATTTATTTCTAGATTTTCAGATACAGAAATCGGAAGGACTAATTCATTTTTTAATTCATTTATACCAAAATTAGTTTTAGCTGATATTTTTACAACAGGACAGCAAACAGTTTCACTCAATTTTTCATCATCAATAAAAACACCTCTTTTTTC
>Ga0316209_1000838_pt1 | contig 41969 bp, 42 predicted proteins | sample 6monopyrite_MG_FD_204945 | JGI IMG/M metagenome (GOLD analysis project Ga0316209, IMG submission 204945) | Microbial mat bacterial communities from mineral coupon in-situ incubated in ocean water Damariscotta River, Maine, United States -... | ecosystem: Environmental > Aquatic > Marine >...
AATAGACTGCCATTCTTGGTGGCTACGCCGTTTACCTTTCGTCATTATCTGCTCCGCTATTTTTGAACAGCTGGTAGTTTATAAGAGGATGATATTAATAATAGGTGGGGTTTACTGGACGCTTACCCACTTAATTCGATTTTGCTTTTATTTTCGGTTTCTTTTGCTTTCGATTTTAAAGCAGTTTTAATTCACAATTTTAATTAAATCTGCTGCACCTTAATATTCAAGGTCTGTATCCGATAGGCAATCTGTCTTGGTGTTAATCCCAGTAATCGCGCGGCTTTCGCCTGCACCCATCCCGCCTGTTCGAGTGCGGCGATGACACGTTCTCGATCATCCAGATCTGGATCATTAAAATCGACACTCATTTTTGGTCGGCTGATTTCTGCTGATGACTTATTGCCTTCCAGTCCAGCAAGATTAATGACATCACGATCTATGTGTCCGTCTTCACACATAATAGAGGCGCGTTCCAGACAATTTTCAAGTTCACGCACATTACCCGGCCAGTCGTGACGAATAAGTAAACGTATAGCACTGTCCATAATTGTTAACGGTCTGCCCTGATTACGGGAAATTTTTTCTACTAGAAAACTGACAAGATCCGGTATGTCTTCAACTCGTTCGCGTAATGATGGCATGTTGATAGGCATGACGTTGAGACGATAATAAAGATCTTCACGGAAACCACCCTGCTCAACTTCTGCTTCAAGGTCACGGTTGGTTGCGGCGATCACACGCACATCTACTTTAAGTGTTTTCAGGCCACCGATGCGTTCAAATTCACCTTCCTGTAATACGCGCAAAAGTTTTGCCTGGAAGGCAGCTGAAATTTCACCAATTTCATCGAGAAATAATGTGCCACCATCGGCCTGTTCAAAACGACCTTTGCGTTGGGTTATGGCGCCGGTAAAGGCACCCTTCTCATGGCCGAATAATTCAGACTCCAGTAAATTATCTGGCAGGGCTGCACAGTTTAATTTCACAAAACTGGTATTGGCGCGGGGTGAATTATAATGAATAGCATTAGCGATGAGTTCTTTACCGGTACCCGACTCACCGCGAATTAATACGGTGGTATTCCATTTAGCGACCTGACGAACCTGATCGAACACATGACGCATTACCGGTGTATGACCAACGATACTATCGAAGCCATGTTCAGCCTTGATTTCTCGAAGCAATGTGTCACGTTCATCTTCCAGTTCACGACGTTCTTTTACCACCATGCGTGACAGACTGACACTCTGACCCACCAGGTGGGCGAGCATTTCCAGGAAACGAGCCTGCTCTTCCAGTAACTCACCACCGGACTGTGGTTGTGCAATTAAAACACCGATGGGTTCGGTTGAATCAATTTTTATCGGCACACCAATTAATGGTAGCTCTTTATCATAAACACCCAGCCTGTCCAGGAACCGCGGCTCATCGACCAGCCGTTGCACTACTAATGGTTCGGAGCTTTCCATGATGATACTCACCAACCCTTCACCGGCTTGATAGCGTACCGATTTTATCGGTACGACTCCGTCATTATGATGTACGGCATAGACCATCAGTTCATCACTATCTTCATCAAGAAGACTGACCATGCCATTAAACATACGTCCCTGATCATGCAGAATTTTAAGCACCTCTGCCATGGTTTTCTCAAGGTTTATTGATTTACTCAACACCTGACTTACCAGATACAGGGTCGTCAGTTCTGCCTGCACAAGAAAAAAACGCGCAGCATCTTTTTGATCTATAGTCACCGTATTATTCACAACAAATCCTCCTTGACTAACGGTTGAGGAGAATTAATCGGTAGTCGTATCTGAATGCTACAACCGCCTTGAAAATGTGGATCGATATTGATAGTACCGTGATGTTTCTGCACTATCTCCATTGCAATGGTTAATCCCATTCCTGGGCGTCCCTTAATATGCTTCCAGTCAGAAAAGAAGGGTTCAAAAATTGAATGCCTTCTGTTCACTGCAATACCCGGCCCGGTATCACGTATGACGATTTCTACATCATTAGCGTAACTACGGGTCTGTATGGATATTTCACGGCGAGTACAACCGGGTTCATCAATCGCATCAATGGCATTATCCAAAAGCTGCTTGAACAGGGTACGTAGCGCATAACAACCACCGTTAATATTGGGTAACTCCGCGTCAGGATCCCAGTCCACCAGCACGCTTTTTTCAAGCAAACAGTGTACCGATAAATCAATAACATCCTTGATAACTTCATTCATATTAATCGGTGATATGGCTTCTTGATCTTCTGTCGGCAACGACTGCTGCAAACTTTCCAGTACCTGTTGACCGGATTTAATAACATCGAATAAAGCTGACTGAAATGGATTGGCATCACTGTTTTTTCCCTGACGGCGATCCATCATACCGACCACGGCTGATGCCATATTCAGCGGTGCCTGCAACTGGTAAATGGCACCGGATAAAGTTTCGCGCATGCCATGTACCAGTTGCTGTTCAGCCATCAGGGCACGTAGTGCATTGGTTTTAATCTGGTTTTGTTGACGTTTTTGCTGAGTAATATCATTAGCAACCAGCAACAGACAGCACTCTTCGTTATTGTTGAAATATTCGTCAGCGGTAAATTTTCTTTCATTCACCCAGACGCCGGAACAGGTAAACCAGCGAATTTCTAAGCCTTTGTCATTTTTAAAACTGACTTCCTGGTTGTGAAAATCCTGGCGTTGATCACAGGATATTTTTTTATCAAAGTTAATAACACTGGATAATGAATCAAGAAAAACACTGGCTGGCTCTACGCCATGTACTTCACCCATGAGTTTTTTATAATCATGATTATCGAGTATTACCTTACCTTCATTATTTAATAAAACCATCACCACTGGTGCTGCATCAACAACTGATTCTATTAACACTTTCTGGTTACGAACCTGTTGCTCAAGTTCATGCACTTCAGTCACGTCTCGATGCAGGGCCAGGTAATAACTGGTTTTACCCGCATCATCGAGAACCGGCGCAACAGTTAAATCTGCTAGATAACGCTCGCCATCTTTACGTTTATTAACCAACACACCATTCCAGGATTTCTGTTCCAGCAGTTGTTTCCACAACTCTTTATAAACTTCTATTGGTGTTATCTTGTAGGAAAGAATCGACTGATTCTCTCCTACCACCTCATCGGGTTTATAACCGGTGAGTTTTTCAAAGGCCTGGTTAACATAAAGTATCTGGGCACTGGTATTGCTAATCGAAATAGCCACAGCAGACTGTTCAACCGCTTCAAGAAAAACACGTGGCGGCAAAATACCATCTTCGGTTTTTACCGTACGCCCAAAAGCCTCAATCACTCCTGCTGGAATATTTTTCGGCGGCGATGACAGAAAGGCACCCAGTGCTACCGCCATCTTTTCTTTTGTGCCAGTTGTATTATATGCGGACAAATCAAGCTACCTGTCGAAGTATTTAATAATATTAGCTGCAAGGTTCATACCTGAGTAATTTACTCAATTATTTTTGACTCCTGCTTGAATCGAATTGGCCTGATATCAGATAGAAAAACTTTACCTGTGACTGGAAATAAATACATTAAATTCAGATAGATAGTAGCCAAACTAATTTACTCAACCAATTATTCGCTTAACTCCTTTTAATATGACGAATCATTGTTGTGTTTACGACATAAAAATTCTGGCTTTAGATAATTGTGCCCTTTACTACAACATTACACGCACTAAATGTGCGCGTATTATCGATGAAAGCCTGATTTTATGCTCACTTATGCCGTATTGTCAGGGCTGGCATACTTGATGCAGAAAGCCTATTAACTTATTTCTTTTTAGCTTAATCGGGTTTGTCTCATGTCCGAATATTTACTGATACTACTGGCAACCGCACTGGTCAATAATGTTGTGCTGGTCAAGTTTCTTGGCCTGTGTCCTTTCATGGGTGTTTCCAACAAACTCGACTCAGCCCTGGGCATGGGTTTTGCCACCACCTTTGTACTGACACTGGCTGCTGCTGCCAGCTGGTTGCTGGAACATTTTATTCTGTTACCACTCAACCTCGGTTTTCTGCGCATACTCACTTTCATTCTGGTGATTGCTGCCGTGGTTCAGTTTACCGAGATGGCGGTACGAAAAATTTCACCTGCCCTGTACCAGGTACTGGGTATTTTTCTGCCATTGATCACCACCAACTGCGCTGTTCTTGGTGTCGCTCTATTAAATATTCAGCAAGAACATACATTTTTACAAAGCCTGTTATATGGGTTTGGTTCTGCCATGGGTTTCACTTTGGTGATGGTAGTGTTCGCCGGTTTGCGCGAACGCTTAGCCCTGATGCAGGTACCGGCTGCATTTGCTGGCGCCCCTATTGGATTTGTTGTTGCAAGTTTGTTATCACTGGCCTTCATGGGTTTTTCTGGTCTAACTAATTAAAAGGGAATAGTTATGTTGTCAGCCATTTTTATTCTTACAGTACTTGGATTAACGCTGGGCATTATTCTTGGTGCTGCTTCATCTTATTTTTCTGTTGAAGGTAACCCACTGACCGCCGAAGTCGAGGCAATGTTACCCGGTTCTCAATGCGGTCAGTGTGGTTACCCGGGATGCACACCTGCTGCGGCTGCGTTAGTAAATGGTGAAGCAGACATTACTTTGTGCCCGCCTGGTGGTCGCACCCTTGCTCAGGAACTTGCCGAAAAACTGGGGATTAGTGTTGATTTATCTAACATGAAAGACAAACAACCTATGATTGCAAAGATCCGTGAGGAACTCTGCATTGGCTGTACAAAATGTTTTAAACGCTGCCCTACCGACGCAATACTTGGCGGCTCCAAACAAATACATTCAGTGATCAGCGATGCCTGCACTGGCTGTGAAAAATGTTTTGATGTGTGTCCCACCGAATGCATCGATATGCACCCAATACCTAAAAGCATACAAAACTGGTATTGGTCAAAACCCTCTGTTTCGGTATGAAATTTTTATAATGGGACTGGCAGATATGAAACTTTTTAAAATTCGAGGTGGCGTTCACCCCTTTGAAAACAAGGAGGCTACTGCAGGTAGCAAAATCATGCCAGTGCCACTGGCAAGAAAATTGTTCATCCCATTGCAACAACACATTGGAGCACCGGCAGAACCAATTGTTAAACGTGGTGATAAAGTTCTTAAAGGTCAGTTATTAGCTGATAGTCAGGGAGTCATTTCAGCACCTGTGCATGCACCCACTTCCGGTACTGTCATAGCCATTGGAAAATATCCGGCACCTCACCCATCAGGTCTGCCAGTACGCACCATTATTATCGAACCGGATGGTGAACAACGCTGGATTGATATATCTCTTCCCTACGATGATCCATTTAACCTGGATCCGGATGAAATTTCAGCCCGGGTGGCAGCAGCAGGTATCGTTGGTATGGGTGGTGCTACCTTTCCTTCAGCGGTGAAATTAAATTTACGCAAACGTTATCAATTAAAACAACTCGTTATTAATGCCGCAGAATGTGAGCCCTATTTAACCTGTGATGATCAGCTCATGCGCGAGCACGCCAGTGAAATAGTCGATGGCATCTGCATCATGATGCATGCATTACAGGTAATAAAAACCACGGTAGCCATCGAAGCCAATAAACCTGAAGCTATTCAGGCGATAGAAGAAGCCAGTAAAGATCTAGCAGGGGTCAGCGTAATTACGGTACCTGTGCGTTATCCAATGGGTTCAGAAAAACATCTGGTGCAAACTTTAACCGGAAAAGAAACACCGGCAAGAGCATTAACGGCAGACATTGGCATTGTGGTGCACAATGTTGCTACAGCACATGCGGTACAACAATGCATTCGCTATGGTCGACCACTGATTGATCGCGTAGTCACTGTCTCCGGTGGCGCAGTAAAAAATCCAGGGAATTATTTAACACCAATTGGTACCCCTATTTCAATGCTCATTGATTTTGCCGGTGGTTTTAAAATTGAACCGGCACGATTAATTGGCGGTGGCCCTATGATGGGTCAACCACTACCTGGAACAAAGGTTCCAATCGTTAAAGGTAGCGGCGGAATTCTTGCTCTGACCGCTGAAGAAATATCACAAAAACAGACCATGCCCTGTATTCGTTGTGGCGCTTGTGTCACTGTATGCCCTTGCGGTTTATTACCACTAGATATGGCCAACCGTGCAAGAAGTAATGACCTTGAAGGTGCGGTAAAGTTTGGTTTAATGGACTGCATTGCCTGCGGCTCCTGCGCCTATGTATGTCCTTCACATATTCCACTGGTTCAGTATTTTAATTTTGCAAAGGGAGCAATCATAGAAAAACAACGAGGACAGCATAAACAGGAAGAAACCAGACGACTCGCAGAAGCACGTACTATCCGCATGAAAGAACAAGCACAAGCCAAACGTGAAATGATGGCCAAACGTAAAGCAGAAATGGCGGCAAAAAAAGCACAAGAAGAAAAAAAACTTAATGCAAAGCAAAGATCTGATGCGGAGGCCAGTGCATGACAGCCTCTCCCATCAGCGGTCCTTACACACATGAAAAAACCAGCATCAGCCGAACCATGATATGGGTGATGGTGGCGCTGGCACCGGCCACCGCGTTTGGTATTTATCAGTTTGGTTTACCTGCACTATGGCTTTTTCTAATTACCATTTTTGCCTGTGTGGTTATTGAAGCCGTTAGTCTTTATATTGCCGGTAAACCGATTAAGCTTTATTTATTCGATGGCTCGGCCATACTCACCGGCTGGTTGCTGGCCATGACTTTACCTCCCTGGGCACCCTGGTGGATTGCCGTTGTCGGTGCATTTTTAGCCATAGTCGTGGGAAAGCAGGTGTTTGGTGGCATTGGTCAAAACTTATTTAATCCGGCTATGGTGGCGCGCGTTGCCTTACTCATTTCTTTTCCACTGGAAATGACCAGCTGGGTTGCGCCCCATCCTTTATTTACTGAAATATCCCCGGGTTTTATAGACTCACTTCGCATCACCTTTAATTTACAAAATGAGTTCGATGCGGTTTCCAGCGCCACCATTCTAGGCCATATCAAAACCGAACTGAGTCGCGGCATTACCTTGCCTGAGATCTGGGTAGATATATTTAATCCATTCAGTCTTGCTGTAGGAACGGTATCTGGCAGTCTGGGTGAAACCTCTGCGATACTGATTCTAATCGGTGGTTTGTTACTATTATTTCTGCGTATTATTTCCTGGCATATACCAGTCAGCATGATGCTCAGCATCGCATTACTGGCAACAGTATTTAACTGGATTAACCCAGAACATTATCCCCATGCACTTTTTCACCTGTTATCAGGTGCCACTTTGCTCGGTGCTTTTTTTATTGCCACGGATCTGGTGACTTCACCCATCACAAAAAAAGGACAACTGGTGTTTGGTGCTGGATGTGGTGCGCTAGTGTTTATTATCAGAACCTGGGCCGGTTTTCCTGAAGGCATGGCATTTGCAGTCATGTTGATGAATGGCTTCACACCATTAATTGATCATTATATAAAACCGCGTGTTTACGGACGTACCCGCAAAGGTGAGCCGATAGCCTACGACAGTGATGCGAGATAAGTGATGACAAAGCAAGCCAATGAACCCGCTTATAAAAAGCGTTCTGCTTACCATGGTACATTGCTGGGCGGCTTTGCCACACTTGCCGCCACACTATTAATGATGGGCAATATCAGCACAAAAGATATTATTAAACAGCGTGTAGCAGAAGATTTACAGGCGTCGTTAAGTCAGGTGATACCGGATGATCTACATGATAATAATTTACTCGACAACCAGATCACTATTCAGCATAACAACCAACCAGTGATTGCATATCAGGGTATAAAAAATAAAAAAATAACAGCGGTTGCGTATAGCGTTAGCAGCCAGGGTTATGCCGGTGAAATTGTACTGATTATGGGTGTTAATGCCAGAGGTGAAATAATTGCTGTGCGGGTGTTATCTCATATGGAAACACCAGGTCTGGGCGACAAAATTGAAGCAGAAAAAGATAACTGGATTTTCAGTTTTGATGGCCTGTCATTTAATAAACTGGCTGAAGATAAATGGAAAGTTAAAAAAGATGGTGGTGAGTTTGAACAATTCAGCGGTGCAACAATAACACCCAGAGCGGCTATTAAAGCCATCAAGGAAGGACTGGATATGTTTAACCAGCAACGACAAAAACTACTCTCCCTTAAAAAAACAGAACCCATTAAAACTGTAAAAAGTACATCCAATGGTGACGCCCATGAGTAATGATTATAAACGTATCACCTATGATGGTCTGTGGAACAATAATGTCGTTTTTTCACAAATGTTGGCCTTATGTCCGTTGCTTGCAGTGACCGGTACTGCAACCAATGGCCTGGGTATGGGCTTAGCCAGCCTGGTAGTGATGGTTTTATCCGGACTGATAATTTCCATGTTACGCGGCATTATTACTCAGGAGGTTCGTATTCCTGTTTTTGTTCTCATCATAGCCACCATTGTAACTCTGGTTGATATGAGCATGAATGCCTGGCTACATGACCTGTATAAAGTGTTAGGACTTTTTGTACCACTAATAGTAACCAACTGTGCCATTCTGGGCAGAGCCGAATCTTTTGCCTTCAAAAATCCTGTTAGACCATCCATAGTTGACGGCCTGATGATGGGCTTGGGTTTTACTTTTGCACTGGTACTACTGGGCGCGGTAAGAGAAATTATTGGCAGCGGGACATTATTTGCTAATGCATCTTTATTACTCGGCGACACTTTTTCATTCCTCGAATTAACACTGATTCCAGACTACAAAGGTTTTCTATTAATGATTCTACCTCCCGGTGGTTTCCTGGTACTGGGTTTTTTACTGGCTGCAAAGCGAGTTATTGATCAACGTATGCCACAAGCAAAACCTGTCAGTGTCGATGCGAAAAACGATCTCCCTGATGGCGACAGTGTGCCTGCGTAAATAATGGAAAATTATAATGAATGTTGGCACTGCATACGATAATGGAAAAAAACATATCTGGCTCAAGCTGGAAGTACCCGACGGTAGCACTGTAAAAGAAGTCATTGAATTATCAGGGCTGCTAACTATGTTTCCTGAAATTGATCTGAAAACACAGAAAGTCGGTATCTTTGGCAAACTGTCAAAACTGGATGCTGTCGTTAATGAAGGCAATCGAATTGAAATTTACCGGCCCATTACAGCTAACCCGGAAACCGTTGAGAGGCGCGATAGATAATCTATTTTGTTAGGCCATAATTAAATTTAATTAGCACTCAAATAACACTCATGATTCCACTAAATACCTAAGCTATTGATTAAATAACTGATTAATAGTTTATTTGAGAGGTTCAAGTCCTCTCCTTCTGAATATGACTAAATTTTAGCTCATCTTGAGTTATGCCGTCCCCCGGCACTTATTTTGTAAGTACCCTATCGTTTAGGAGCGAATAATATCACCTTTTGTTAGGTGGCCAAATTAACTATGCCACTACACTTGAATCTATTGTCACCAACAGGTTGGCAAGAGCTCGATGCTTTTCGTATGCGTTCAATATCAACCCCATCAGCATGATGTTTAAATAACTCACGAAATACCTACATCTTTCCTCTTTTATCCTACCTAATCGCTTGTATTCATCATGTTGCTTTAACCAACTTTCATTACCCCATCCATTAGCATGATAATTGCTCCACACATACTCTTTTGGCCGTTTAACCATATTAGTCGTCACTGGGTTCAATTCAATATAGCGGCTACAAATCAAAAAATATTTAGATGTTTGCACTAAGCTAGATTTATGTCGCCCCTCCCATAATGGGACCAGTGCGTTTATATTTTTTATTCATGTATTGTGCATATCGGCTACTAACAACTTGATGGCCTTTAATTTTGTTAATATCATAACCTGATAACAACCACTGCTACTGATCTTCTGTTAAGTTCATAACCAGATCTTTGTTTTTACGCGGCCATTTAAACTTGCCTTGCTCCAGGCGTTTGTACCACAGGCAGAAACCGGTTTTATCCCAGTAAAGCACTTTAAGCTTATCCCGACTTTTATTACAAAATACAAACAGCCCATCAACAAAAAGTGACAGCAGCATGTCTTGCTCTACAATTAATGTCAGGCTATTGATGGCCTTCATGATCTGAACGACCCAGTTTGTATCGGTATTTGATTGAATCTCTAACCTGCAATTTTGGTAATGCAGAATACAGGCAGACTCTATCCGTTCGGGCTTATTAGATGATGATGGTTTCTTTATCTTGATGAAGCCCTTGCTGGATAATTCTGTTTTTTCGCCTGCTTGCCCCTCTAGTCTATGCTTATAGAATGTTTTACTGCATAAATCGTGTTATTGGCAAAATAAGCTAACACCCTGTCCACTGTCATGTTGCTGCTGAATAAGTACTAGCCATTATGCATGGCTGCGACGTTTGCGTCTTGTCATGATACACTCCATCTTTTTTGATCTGATGAAATAGTTTAATGGAGTGCTTTTGTTTTACCACGTGAACTTGCCCAGACGTTTACATTGATTAGGATATTTTTCGTATTAAAAACACCTTTAATTCTAATCTGGAATTATGAATTAAAAAGCCGCGTCAAATCCAATTAATGCGTAATTCTCACCGGTAAGATGCCCTGTCCAATAAGTGCCGACTTTATCGACAGTATCGAGTAGATCCAGGTTTACTTCTATTACGCCTTTCACATTACGCATAAAGTAGTAGGAAGCCGAGAGTGTCACCGAATTTATGTCGATGCCTTCATAAACAGTATCTGTATTTTTCAAATCGTTAGCATCTGCGTAATTGTATAAAAGTGAGTAAGCCCAGCGGTCACTGTGGATATAATCAACGCCGATGAAACTGCCGAACCAGCTGTATTTTGTGTCTACATTAATAAATTCATCCCAGTCGTTTTGCAGAAACTGTGCAAACCAGTAGGTCTTATCGCCAAATTTTCCAGACAGATCGACACCGTAAGAAATTTTGTCAGTATCACGATCGCCGCTATCAGTTCCGGCCATTCCAGTTGCATTTTTCTGAGTTCCGGAATAACCAAATAAACCAAGATTTACACCAGCAATATCTCCACCAACACGACCAAAGACCGATTTGCCACTGTTATTGTCGAGCAGGTGGTCAGAGCGTTTATAACCAGGACTATTGATCGTGTAATTTTCTGAGATGCCGTTACCGTTAACCAGGCCTAGTGATATATCTACAGGGCCCGCAGTGTAACCAAAAATTGTTCCACGATCATAGGTTAGGCCTGCCATGCGATAAACCATAAAATCCTGAAAAGTTAGTCGGGTCTCGCGTGGGAACATCAGGTCAGACACCTGGAACTGACCAAGCATCAAACTAACATCGCTGCCGAAGACATCATCATGGGAGAACCAGGCATCTTCGACAATCACTGAACCATTGTCGCCTTTCTCAGCGAAGATGGCATAAAAATAGTAACTGATGTGATCGGATAAAGGCGCACTTGATAACAGTTTGATTAAATAGGGTGATTGAAAATCGGTGTCGGCAGTAATGGTGTCACCATTAATAACATCAATTGTCTCGGCTTCTCTGGCTTGCACAAAAGCCTGAGTGCGAAGTGCCAGGGGGACGCTATCCGGTAAAGCAAGCATTTCATCGCCTGTCTCTACATGAATCTTTCCAGTTGGGTAAACGGAAGTTATCACTAACGAATTGTTCGCCAAATTCGTTGAGTCTTGGGAAGGCTGCATGACAGGCGGCACAACTCATGTTGTAGCTACGGGCAAATGCAGGCATGGCCTCACTTTTAGCGGGTATCATCAATACAAAAAGAATCAGTAAAGAGAAAAATATAAATAAAAAAGTCAGATAATTTTCGCCGACCTTAGAGGTTTTTGCATTCATGAATCCTCTCTCCCAATTTAAGCAGAAAGTTACAACGTTACTAATTTATAATGATATCTCTTCAGTGAGTCTTGACATATATCAATAAGATACTGGTTGTAATAATTCCTCTCTAACACCTATTTTTTTGCAGTTCTTCTTTTTCGTAGTCCGTCTATCCTATTCATTTCTGGAATTAATATTTAGTGGTTTCAAATAAAGGACACGGCGCACCCTTTATTTTCATTTAGATTAATGTGTGACAAATGATACATACACGCCTACTTAAATCGCTACAATTATTACCAATTTGCAGTTAAATGCACATGGTTTAGCACACTAAAAATAATCATTTATAAATAGCTTCTTATCGATCATCTTTCTTTATGACTCAATTAATAGCTAATAATAACAACACTTTTAATAAAAATTACTATGCAATCAATCAAAATAACAGCCAATAACACTCCCCAATATACTCTTGTTTATCTAAATAAAATTAGACATTAAAGTCTTTACAAGCAGCATAATTCGCATATCATTAATATAATAAATTCATAATTCATTTGGATTGTGTTAACTTTTATTATCAAAAAACCAACTGTATATTGCATGCATTTCAGTCATCAGATGAATTTTTCTATTTGATGCAAAGGGGTTTATCAAATTTTAATATAAAGTTTGATAATACAAAAACTGGAAATCTTGAATAATGCCCAGCGCTTTACTCAAGAAAAATATCCAGTACGAAAGCGAAATCACAATCGCTTAAAATATAATATTTTTTCACGCGAGGAAAATTATTTTGAACAGAAGAAACTTTTTAAAGTTCAGTAGTGCCGGGATGGCGAGCGCATTAATGGGAGGAGCCGGGCTAGTTTCATGGGCTCCACGTGCGCATGCTGTAACCATCAACAAAACATTTTACATCACCGAAGGCTTTATTACGCAGCCTGATGGCATTGATGTTTATTTCCGCGGCTTTAGCAATGATACAGCCAGCCTGAATACACCGGGCGCACAATTAATTGTGCAAGAAGGTGATACGGTATCTATTACGATTAACAACACCTTAACCACCGATCATAGCTTTGTGATTGATGGCGTTGTTGATAGCGGCGTTATCGCGGCAGGCACTAGCAAAACAGTATCATTTGTAGCCAGCACCGCCGGTTCTTCTATGTACTACGATGCATTGAATGCACCTTACAATCGCCTGAGCGGTTTACACGGTGGCTTTGCGGTTATGCCCGCGGGCAGCAGCAACGAATTGTTTGCTGGCAGTGCAACGTTCGTGCAGCAATATTTCTGGCTCACTAACGACATTGATCCCGTCTGGAACAATGCGCTTGGCCTTGGCAACACCCCTAACACTGAATTTGAAGCGCGCTATTTCACCATTAATGGCCGCAGTATGCGCGTACCCGATCACCCGGATTACGGTAACCCGGATATCGATTCTGGTTACGCACCCGATACCCGTGTAACAGGTTCCATTGGTGACCGCGCCCTAATTCGTATTCAAAATGCGGGCATGTGTACCCATGCGGTGCATTTCCATGCCAACCATGTTGAATGGTTAGCGCGTAATGGCGAGCCACGCCCTGCAGTATGGAAAAAAGACACCATTATGCTACCTAGAAATCAAGGTTCCCTGGATGTTATTTACCCCTTCGAATCACCACCAGATGCATGGCCTGCAGTGACTAAGGGTAAATTCCCTATGCACTTCCATGACGAAATGACACAAACCGCCGGTGGTGGCTCATATCAGTTTGGTCTTGCAACGACCATCTCATTTGAATAAGGGGAAATAAAATGGCTTGTTATGTTTATCCAGATGCGCCAGCAACAATTGGCGAAGTAACACCCGATATCAGCTTTGATCGCGGTATCTATATGAACGGCTCCATGACCATGGATGATGGCGCTAGTGTGACTATATGGGGCTTCACCGAAGGTGGCGGCGGTATGGGTGGCGGTGGAAACCAGTTCCCCTCACCGGCTATTCGTGTCACTGAAGGTCAAATCGTACATACTAACCTCACTGTTAACGGCATGATGTGGTTACATACGATTCACCACCACGGCATTGAGCCCAGCCAGGAAAATGATGGCGTTGGCCATTATTCGTTTGATGTTGACGGCACATACACTTACCAGTGGAAGGCTTCACACGCGGGTACTTATTTTTATCATTGCCATACCAACACGGTATTGCATGCTGAAATGGGCATGTATGGCGCGCTAATCATTGATCCACCGGAAGGCCCTGGCACCTTATTTTCTGGCGGCCCCACGTATGATATAGAGGCTGTTTGGGCGTGTGATGAAATTGATTCATCCTGGCACAATCTAGCCTGGGATGCGGGCACCTGTGGTGAAGACGTGGGTTTGAATAGCCTGAACCCAGACTATTTCATTATCACTGGTGTCGATGGCGCTCAATCTGCCTTAACGAATCCGGCGGTTGCTGTCACCATGAATGTGGGGCAGAAATTATTAGTGCGTTATATCTGTGCAGGTTACCTGCCTCAACGTATTAATTTTGGTGGTTTAACCGCAACTGTACATATGTCTGATGGCCGTGCGCTACCCGCTCCTGTTCAGGTAACTGAATTAGAAGCCTGCTCAGCCGAACGATACGATTGTATTTTTGAGCCCACTACACCGGGCGTTTACGATGTAACCGTGGACTATTTACATTGGTCTACCGGTGCAGTTGTAGGCACAGCAAAAACACGTATTACAGTAAGCTAAGCCTAAGCACTTACTACGTGTACTAAAAAAGGCGATGCATCATCTAATGCATCGCCTTTTTTATACCTTAACCAAATTACAAAATTTCGCGTTTATTCAAACCGCCACAAATTAAATTTTTCACCACTTTATAAGTACAGCTCACAGTATCCTCATAACAAAGCTCATAACAACGGCTATAAACTTCAATAGCAAAAAATTTCAAATCACATCAACGCAGTGCGGTGTTTAACATCGAATATGTCAAGAGTGACCATTAGCTTAGGTTGAATTTGATGTCGTAGATAAGAACCACCATTTAAAATACAATGATCAATAATCCCTAAAATAATCCACCCGGGACATAAGCCATTGTGTTAATTATAGTTTTTTTGTAAAATGCTTTTTACACTCAATTTTTTCATCTCATTAAAGCTAAACCGGATGTTCGAATCATCTCGGAACGCTATTTTTAAATAACCAAGAGAACTCATCATGTCAGATAAAGTATGCCTGGACACTAACTACGGTAAAATTGTGATTGAACTGGATTCAGAAAAAGCACCTATTTCTGCTGAAAATTTTTTAACCTATGTTAAAGAAGAGTTCTTCAACAGCACCATCTTCCATCGCGTAATTCCTGGTTTTATGATTCAGGGCGGTGGTTTTGTAGAAGGCATGGAACAGAAGCCAACTAATGCCACCATCAAAAATGAAGCTGACAACGGCTTAGGTAATGAGCGCGGCACATTGGCAATGGCACGTACACCGGATCCAGACTCTGCTAGCTCGCAGTTTTTCATTAACCTGAAAGACAATGATTTCTTAAACTACAGCGCGCCGACTTCTCAAGGTTGGGGCTATGCTGTTTTTGGTAAAGTTGTAGAAGGTATGGATGTAGTTGACAGCATTGCTCAAGTAGCGACAGGCAATCATATGGGGCACGGCGATGTACCGGTTGAAGCGGTTGTAATCAACAGCGCAACATTAGTATAAAAAATAAATGCCAAAGCATTTATTTATATCAGACTTGCATCTTGCGCCTGAACGACCTGATATTATTCAACTGTTTATAGCGTTTTTAAATAATCAGGCCGCTCAAACCGAGTCGCTTTATATACTCGGTGATCTGGTCGAATACTGGCTAGGTGACGACGATGAAGCCGAGGGTTTAGGCGCTGTTTTCGATTGCATGAAGAAAATTTCCGAAAATGGCTTAAAGATATATTTAATGCACGGCAATCGTGATTTCTTAATGGGTGAGCAACTCGCGCAGCGTGCGGGCTGCACACTCATTAACGATCCTTATATCGCAAAGTTTAATAACACAACCGTGTTATTGATGCACGGTGATACATTGTGTACTGATGACAGCCGTTATCAGGAATTGCGCCTCATGCTTAGAAATCCCGCATGGCAAAAAGATTTTTTAAGTAAGCCTTTAGCCGAACGTGAAACAATGGCGATTGCCCTACGCAAGCAAAGCAAAGAAGAAACCCAGAGCAAAGCCGCCGATATTATGGATGTTAATGCTGATGCGGTTCATCAGGCGTTTTCAGATCACCAAGTCTCATTAATGATTCATGGACATACACATCGCCCAGCGATCCATGAACTTAGCGTAAATGGAAAACCGGTTAAGCGAATTGTATTAGGTGACTGGTATTCTCAGGGCAGTGTTCTGGAATTTGATGATACTGAGCATTTTAAGCTGAGGTCTTTTAGCTAATTTTGTTTAACTCATTAAGTCCTAAATAAAACCAAATTTCCTATCTGCAAGGGTTTTTACTCTGCTTCCAAATATAAACTTCTTTAACAATCCAGCATATAAATTTAATTCAAAACACTGTAACCACGATTACGTAGGCAGTTTTTTACAACACGCATTCGTTCTTGCTTAGTTGCTGTAGAGCCCTTCACTAATCCGGAAATAAAACCAACACCTCCACCTGTTCTAGCGGTATCACCATCTCCTATAATCGCACCTACGGCACCACCAACAACAGCACCACCCGCCGCACGACCAGCAGCTTTAGAATCAACTTGCATGGCAATTTCCTCACAGATTTTAAGATCACGTTGATACGCTGACATATCTACACCCTGTGGATCAATAACGACCTTATGATGATTAGCACAAGCAGTTAGGCTAAATAGGCTAACAATAGAGAGCACAATAACTATTGCTTTGATGATCATATTCTGCACCTTTAATTGCATATTAAGTGTAGCGCATAATATTCACACGCTCGGCCTGCATAGGGTTCAACAACAGGTAATCACAAAACCTGTCATTATCGATGGAATAAACGTCACTGCGAAAAAGGCAAAAACTCTTCATATTTTTCAGGCAATACAAACAACTCTGCACTCACCTCTTCTTCATTAATGCCTTGCAAAAATTTTGAATAATCCCGGTTATAGGAAATTCGTATCGGCAAACCCAGCTTCAAATAATCGGCCTTATGAAATACCTGATCCACTAGAAAACAAGGGGTATGATATTCCTTAGGTGTGTTATCCAATGTTGCTACTTGCTGGCCAGACATTATATTTTGAAATTCATATAACACTTGCAAGCGTTCCATGTGTACATCCTTCACTAATAACACTTTGGTACACGCTTCATCTTGCGCTTTAACTTGATAACTAAAGACCTGTTTGCCAAATACTTTAGGTGCATCCATTAATGCATGCTCTTCAACAAATACTGAAAAATCATAATCAGGTGACTGCCATGGTTTGTTGATAATTTTCAGAACCGTCCGGTCTTCATGATTAATGCTGTAAACCGTTGTTTTATTTCTATCGAACAAAATAAAATCACTGGCTGCATCACCACTATCAATACGTAAAAATTGATCATTAATAATATAACGCATGGTTTGCACGCCAGCGCCGGACTCTGCTTCATCATAATGAAGAACTAAACTTTTAATTGGCGAGGCCAACAATAACGACGACAGACAAAACAATAAACTGCCGCATAAAATTTGTTTAATTAGGCTCATAGATCAAATCCAGTGTTTATATTTCCAGTGCATTCAAATCGGCAATCTCTTCTTCGCTAAAGCCTGCCTGCAATCTAGCTATCTCATCAAACGGGCCGCGTAAGCTACCCTTCATATAATCTTGTATTAGCTGCTTAAACACAACACGGTATTCTAGACCACGCTGCTCACATAAAGTTTTAAACCAGTGACTGCCAATGGCCACATGACCTATTTCGTCACGCTGAATTATTTTTAGGTGCGTGATAAATTCTTCATCTTTAGCTTGTTCTAATTTTCTTAGGATACCTGGTGTTACATCTAAACCACGGGCCTCTAAAACCCTGGGAACTAAGGCCATACGGATCATTACATCATGCGCAGTGAGTTGCGCCATTTCCCATAAACCATTGTGTGCAGCAAAATCACCATAGGCTGCACCGCGTTTATGTAGGTACGATTCAAGCAAGGTGTAATGATAGGCCTCTTCACTCGCAACTTTTAACCAATCGGTATAAAACTCGGTAGGCATATCGGTGAAACGGTATACCGCATCCAGGGCCAGATTAATCGCATTAAATTCTATATGCGCCAGGGCATGACACAATGTAATGCGTCCTTCTTCGGTGTGCATACTGCGCTTACCGACGTTTCTGGGTGGCACTAAGGCGGGTTTTTCTGGTCGCCCTACTTCGCCAATATCTTGTGGCTTAAAGTCTCGATCGATATCAACTTTATTGGCGCACCAGTCTGCATACAAAGCTTGCGTAAGTGAAACCTTGGTAATGGGGTCGCAGGCGTTTAAACACGCGGCAGCTCGTTGAAATAATGTTGGCATAATTGGCTTGAAATACGCTTTTGATGTATCTATTTAAATGATTCTAGTTAAATAATTCCAGGGTGTATCTCATGGGGAGGGACCAACCGCCAGCTTGTTCGCTGGCGGCTGGTCATGCAATTGCCTACGCAATACAGAGTACTTACTTAGGCGTCCACACACCAAATGCATCCTGTGGTGGCGGCATTTTTGGCTTTTGATCTTCCATATAATCGAACACATGCTTCATAAAACCCGCCAGATCATTCAGCGCCTCTGCCTTATCTATTTGTGGGTTAGTCGCCTCTGACAGCATCATACCGGCTGCGGCTACTAAATATTGCATGGCAAGCACGTCATCGCTTGTGCGGGGATCTTGCTTAAGCATCGCATCACGCATATCTTGCATTAATGCGGGTGATAGTTGAATACCGTCATCACTCATTTAACTATTCCTAAAATTGTTTAAAAATGGGGGGGAATCTTGCGCTATATTCTACATGATTAGCTCGCCTTATATCATTCCAAATAGTCAGGAATTACGATTAGCGAATAACACGCAGGAACATGTCTATGTATAAACTTTGTGTCTTCATTCCAGAGGATCATCTAGACCTCGTCAAAAATGCAATGTTCGAGGTAGGTGCGGGGAAAATTGGGCATTATGACCACTGCAGCTGGCAAACCCTGGGCCAGGGGCAGTTTAGGCCCCTGGAAAACAGCCATCCACACATTGGGGAATGGGGACAAATTGAAGTCGTTAACGAATACAAAGTTGAGCTGGTGGTTGAAGATCAGCACATTCATGCAGTGATTGCAGCGATGAAGCTTGCCCATCCTTACGAAGAACCCGCTTTTGATGTATGGCAGCTAGCCCAAATATAGTCACTTAAAAAACTACTCTGGGCTCCTTAAAAAGATTAGATTATGCTAATATATTTCTCGAAATTTATAACCTTGGAGATACGCTATGTACGGTTTTAATGTAACTATCGATGGAACAATGGAAGATGTAGAAACTAAAGTGCGTGATGCACTCATGGTAGAAGGCTTTGGAGTACTCACAGAAATAGACGTACAAAAGGTAATGAAAGCCAAATTGGATTACGATCGTACGGGCTATAAAATCCTCGGCGCATGCAATCCTCATTTGGCTAAAGAGGCTATAGAAGCCGAAGCAGATATTGGCCTGCTACTACCTTGCAATGTATTACTCCGCGAAGAAGAAGGCGGCAAAGTAAACGTTGGCTTTATGGATCCTATTGCCGTACTTGGCATGGTGGATAACCCCAAAATTGCCGAAGTAGCACCACTGGTTCAAGGCAAACTTAAAAACGTTGCTGCAAGCTTAAAATAACAACACCTCTCACTTTAAACCAAAGCGGAAAACACTAACGTGATTATCAAACCAAAAACTCGCGGTTTTATTTGTACGACCACTCATCCAACCGGCTGTGAAGCCAATGTTAAAGAGCAGATAGCTCGTGTAAAAGCCGATGGAGTTATAGCCAACGGCCCGAAAAAGGTTCTAGTGATTGGTGCTTCAACGGGCTATGGTTTGGCATCACGTATTACCGCTGCCTTTGGTTCAGGTGCAGATACACTGGGTGTATTTTTAGAAAAGCCCGCCACTGAGAAAAAACCGGGCTCTGCTGGCTGGTATAACTCAGCTGCGTTCGAGAAAGCCGCGCATGCTGAAGGCCTATATGCCAAAAGCATTAATGGCGATGCCTTTTCAAATGAGATGCGCGCCAAGGCCATTGCAATGATTAAGGAAGGCATGGGGCAAGTAGACCTTGTGGTTTACTCCCTCGCCTCCCCTGTACGTAAACTGCCCGACTCAGGTGAAGTGATACGCTCTGTGTTAAAACCGATTGGCGAAACCTACAAAGCCACCGCAGTCGATACCAGTAAAGATATCATCATTGAGGCTGAAGTTGAGCCAGCGACTGAAGAAGAAATACAGAACACGGTTACTGTAATGGGCGGTGAAGACTGGGAGCTATGGATGAGCGCATTAAAAGAGGCGGGCGTGTTAGCCAATGGCGTTAAAAGCGTTTCTTACAGCTACATAGGAACAGATATTACCTGGCCAATTTACTGGCATGGTGCTTTAGGCAAAGCCAAAGAAGACATGGATAGAGCCGCTGCCGCATTGCGTAGCTCACTCGCCGAGATTAATGGCACAGCCAATGTTGCGGTACTGAAAAGCGTAGTCACTCAAGCCTCGGCCGCTATTCCCGTAATGCCGCTATACATTGCTATGAGCTTTAAGGTAATGAAAGAACTGAATATTCATGAAGGTTGCATCGAACAAATCAACCGCATGTTCCGTACCCAAATGTACAAAGATGGCGGTGCCGAATTAGATGACACTTCGCGCATTCGTATGGATGACTGGGAATTGCGTGACGATGTGCAAAACAAGGTAAAAGAACTATGGCCCCAGGTGACGTCTGAAAATATCTTTGAACTAACTGATTACCAGGGTTACAAAGACGAGTTCTTAAAACTCTTTGGTTTTGGTGTGGATGGAATTGACTATGACGCTGAAGTGGAACCGTTAACAGACTTTGAACCAGCAACTATTTAAATAAAATTATCTATATCAACGACAAGGACGTCGCGATATACCAACTACATATATATTTCTTCAATATTTAATGCATTTTAATTTCTTTCTACAGATTGCGTCGTAATACGGGTACGAAAAAATTAACCGGCCTTTAATAACGCCTCCGTCTGTGAAGACTCAAACCGCCCTACAATATTACATTCAATCGCCAGATGCTTAAGAAACATATTAATATCCCTGTTAGCGGAATCCAGCTCACACAAGGCATCAGCCAGTTCTCTTTGCTCCTCATAGTTAGCCCTGAGAATCATCTCGATAACAGAATAGTTATTAACCACGCGTCTAACACCATCAGTAATGACTATCCATTCTTCATAGGCTAATTCTTTATTTCTGAAAAATTTAACCAGATAGGCTTTGGTAAGCTTGCGCAGGGGTTGGCGCTGCATATTCATTTTATTTTCCGTATATTTATTCATGTCCATTTAATGAACGGCTAATATTACCATTTAAAATACGCTGCTGCGGATTTTTTTATATAACACAGCCTTAAAATGCTCGACTGATATACAAAGCAAACGAGTGCTGAATTTACGATTTTCAGAAAGCATCAAAACACCAATGATGTTAGGCAAGATCCGTTCTAAGGAAAACACCTTACACGGCATTACCACAGAAGATCAAACTCAAAAAATTACGCTGTAATAAACATGGTGAATTAGAAGTATCAATTGATACACTGAAGCTTAAGAAAAATTAAACACTATTTTCATTTGATTTCAGTGCATTTTTTAGCCACTGAATTAACTTATCTAAGGGCATAGGGTATGCAATGTGATAACCCTGAGCAATATCACAGCCTAGCGCTTTCAATGCTTCGTAAGTTTCAAGGTTTTCTATGCCTTCAGCAACAACTTTTAGGTTAAATCCATGCCCCATTTCTATCACTGTATTTACAATATGCTTATCCATTGCATTTTCGAGCATATAGGATACAAATGATTGATCAACTTTTAATTCATTTGCTGGAATATTTTTAAGGTAGGCCATGGATGAATAGCCAGTGCCAAAATCATCGATGGAGATTCCAACCCCTAAATCACGAAGCTCATTCAGCGTAACAAAACTAGTGTTCACATCATCAACCAGGGCACTTTCTGTTACCTCCAGTGTTAACTGTTCGGCAGGAACACCCCAGAGATTTATTGCGCTTTTCACTGAATCGACAAAAGACAGGTCTTTTAAAACTGAAGCGGAAATATTAACTGATAAGCTAAGAGGCTTAGATGCAGATGGCCATTCTTTAATTTGCCTTAGCGCAGTATTAAGGCACCACCAGGTAATAGCATGAATTTGACCTGTTTTCTCTGCGACTAATATAAAGATATCCGGCCGTATAAAACCACGTTGTTGATGATTCCAGCGAATAAGCGCCTCAGCACCAAATACATTTCCCGTTTGCATACATACCTGTGGCTGGTAATAGAGTTCAAAATCATCATTTTCCAGTGCGGATTCCAGTTCTCCTTCTATATCCCAGGCACTAATATCTGCATCTTCATCTTTTTCTGAATATACAGCATAGGACATTGCACTAGCGCGTGATGCCATCATAGCCACTTCTGCTTTCTGCATCAGTGATACTAATTCATCAGCGTGATCAGGGTAAACAGATATACCAATATGCGCGCTAATTTTATGGCTATGCCCATCCATTTCAAAAGGTTCTTCCATAACGCTGAATATCTTATGCACGGCGAGTTCTGCATGGCCCACATTAAAAATTTCAGGCAGTAATATAATAAATTCACTATTGCCTACGCGCGCAATAAAGTCTTTACTACGGGCAATATTTTCAAGCCTATGTGAAAATGCTTTTAAAAATACATCGCCTGTATGGTAACCAAAAACGGTATTGAGCTTACGAAAATGATCAACTTTTATTAATAGCAGGGCTAATTTTTTGCCTGCTGTCTTATGTTCTCCCACATAATGCTTTAATGTATTATACAGCTCATCACGATATGCCAACTGCATTAGAGGAGGTGTCATAGATATGCCCCCTTAGAGATAAAATTCTTCCGGATCAATACCATACAACCCAGGTTCTACGCACTTAACAATATTTAATGGCTTGCCATCTGCATCTTCTACATGAGTAAACAAATCAATTACATTAAAGTTTTCTAAGGGTTTTTTGTCTGTATCCAACAACATCATCACCTGTGGACGTAAACGCCAAACCCTATGCTGAGCGACAATAACCCCCACTCGCCCATCACTTAATTCAATTACTGTACCAACAGGGTATATACCGACCACCTGGATAAACTGCTCAACCAGCTCTGCCTGAAAATCAATGTCACGCCAGTCATATAGCTTTTTAACTGCATCATGAGGAGATAAGGCCGTTGCAAAAACACGATCTGAAATAATGGCGTCATAGCAATCAACAATACCTGCTATCTTTCCCAAAATCGGAATTTGATCACCCAGCATACCATTCGGGTAGCCTGATCCATTATGCCGTTCATGATGTGTAGCGACCATCTCTATCACATCGGCACCAATGCCTTTGGTATTATTAAGTATTTCCAGGCTGTAATCGGTATGCTTTTTTACCAGTTCATATTCAAACTGATTATAGCGTTTGGGGTTGTTTATTAACTTCTCAGGCAGTTTCATTTTACCAATATCAAACAGCATAGCGCCGAGCGCCAGGGATTGTAATTTAGGCCGAGGAAACCCAAGATGGCGCCCAAAGGACACCGCCCAGACTGAAGCACTAACCGCGTGGTTATAAGTATAATTATCCTTATACTTCATGCGCGTTAACCAGACAAACGCATCGGGGTTACTGATAATACTATCTAGCATAGGATTGATAGCTCGCTTCAAAGCAGTGCCATCCAGAGTTTTATTATTAGCAATGTCATTCATTACATCACCAACAGTATGAGACAGCACACGGTGTGTATCGCGCGCGCTGAGCAACTCATCATTCATATTGGTTTTGTCTTTATATTTTTTAGGCACACTTCCTATTAATTGCTGTTTAATTTCATCATTCGTACGAGCAGCGCCATTATAGTTTGGACCCTGCTTTTTTGGTTCTTCACTTAACACCACATCGACATAAACAAATTCGCAATATTTTTCTAAGGCATCAATATCTTCACGTGTCTTAAGTAAAAAACCTTGTATAAGATAAGGCGTTTCAATCCAGGGCCTATCTAGCCGAGAAACAAACATGCCTATTTCCAGATCCTCAACCCGAACTTTAATTTCCTTAAGTGCCATCGTTTAGAGATACCTGTTTATTAAAAACTTCATATAAACAATCATAATCGTGAACCGGATAGTTTTAGTAATTATCTAACAAATTATAGACCAGTAAATTCATTTAACTATAGAAATAGCTCATTAATGGCGAGGGATCAATCAACACAACTTTCATCATATGAAACAATTTGAAATCCGCTGTAAACATACCATGCACCTAATATTCGTTCATTGTTTCACATCAAAAGCAGTCATTTTCTCAGGCAGTGTTTGCCAGCTACAATCACGCATCACCTTAGCCAAAGCATGCAACGCACCTTTTTTAATCGCTTTACGGCGTTCAGCTTTCTTCTTAATCCCATAAAAAGGCAACATCACGTCAAATGCCTCATCGGTGAAATGTTCAATCGGCTTCATCACATCTTCTCTACGTGTGTGAAAGGCATCCTCTCCTTCTGCACATGCTTTATCTAACACATTAAATTGACGGCAGGCAATCGGTCGCATCGGATGAATACTGCATGCGCCTGCTAATAAAAAAGGGCATGATGATAAGGTTTCAAAATTTTCTAATTGAATTTTTAATTGCTCTCTCAGGGGCGATTGTAGTTTCTCAATCACATACCAGCTCATACCCATAAGCTCTAATGGGTAAACAGGAATATCCTGATGCGTACTGCAACAACTACTACAACCTTTTGCACAGGCCAGCTCACGTCCTATTTTGTGTTCACGTTCTATTGCCGCACTTACGCCTTTGTCGATCACTGCGTAAGCATCTAATAAAACAGGCAACCACGGAAATTTATTTTCATCCTCTGTAAATTTTACTCTCTGAGGTTTTCTATAATTACATTCTTCAGATTGATCCATAAGACTATCTACACCATTACCCATTGATAGAGCTTGCAACAAGTCAACTCTTTTTATTTATATTTGATTGTTTAAACGATTCATATAATGCCACAGAAACAATAATACAGCCGCCTAACAATACCGCATTCGTCGGTTCTTCACTTAAAATCAGCCAGGCAAACAATGTGGCAATAAATGGCTGTAAACAGGAAATCATCGCCACCGATTTTGCTGCTAAATGCTTAAGACTGTAAGACAATAGCGTATGAGCGGCTGCAGTGCTAATCGTCCCCAACAATAGCAGGGTTAACCAATCATTGGTCGTTAAGCTTATAGTCGATGGATAATCAACAAATACAAGTAGCATAATTGAAACAGCCGTCACTTGATGCATCATTAACCTGTCTGCTGACACTTCAGGATAGTAATATTTTTGTAATAAATTTCTTAGTGCAAAAAGAAAGGCTGAAACAACTCCCCAAAAAACACCTTGTGCGATATCACTATCGAATGCAGTGATTTTATCACCCAACATAATATATACGCCAAGCAATACAATTAGGGCTGCGAAAATATCGGAGATGAGTAATTTCTGCTTAGTATAAAAAGGTTCCAGCAATACCGTTATCATTGGGTAAGTAAATAATGACAACATACCGATAGCCACGGTAGAAACCTGCATCGAATGGAAAAAACTTATCCAGTGCAAGCCTAAAAGCGCGCCAATGCCATAAATACCGATATACTGCCGTGTGTTATCCAGTTTATATTGACGCTTTCTAAGCACCGCAAATGCCAATAAGGTAATAGCAGCTAAAACACTGCGCAATTGCGTAATGGAGGTAGCATCAAGGGGTATCAGTTTGGAAAATAAGCCATTTAAAGCCAGTAGTAAGACCGCTACATATAAAACACTCAGGCCTTGCTTAGAATCACTCATATAAACTCATTTTTTATTAATCTTATTTTCGCATACCAATTATAAACCAGTTGGATCAAGCTAGTTTATTTTCTCTTACTGAAATTTAATCTATACTCCCACAATGCAAATTGACGGTTATTCAGATTTAACAAAATTAGCCACTGGCGGTATGGCGACTGTTTATAAGGCATGCCAGATATCCCTTAATCGCACAGTTGCCATAAAGTTACTTTTAGCAGAATTTCTCTGGGATGACGAGGCAAAAACCTTATTTGACCAGGAATCACTGGTCATCGCACAACTCAATCATCCAAATGTTATTCATATAATAGATCGCGGCCTCAGCGATAAGGGACGCCCCTTTTTCGTCATGGATTATATTCAAGGCAAAGAGCTAGGGCAGATCATACATAATGAAAAACTCGGTATTAATGCCAAACTGAATTTATTGATCCAAATTTGTAAAGGCATGGCAGCAGCACATAACAATGGTGTTATCCATCGCGACATAAAACCTTCAAATATATTAATTGATAACAATGAGCACGTGTATATTCTCGACTTTGGTATTGCTTGGCTAGCCACAAATGGAAAACCTGAAAATATTGTTGGCACACCAGACTATATGTCACCTGAACAATTCAGCGCTCCAGAATCGGTGAGCCACCTGAGTGATTTTTATTCACTGGGCATTATTATGTATGAGATGTTCACTGCTAGCCTACCACCTGGACACCGCGAAAACCTTGATCAAGAATTACACAGTTTGCCGCCAGAGTTAAGTTCACTGATACTCCAATGCCTGCAAAATAAGCCAGAAAATCGTCCTCCTTCTGCTGATGACATTCACTTAAAATTGCTGTCTATTATTAAAGGCGCGCACCTTAATAATACTCAAAAGTTAGAAGCTACTAGTGTATTTAAAAATACCGATGAAAAATATTTATTGTTAGATGTCATAAAACGAGACCAGTATGGCGCTGTTTTCTTATTTGAAAACAAAAAAAATAAAAGCTTACTGGTACTTAAAAAGCGTAAAAACTCTTTTGCGGGCTATCAAGAAGCAAAATTACTGCACGACCTTAAGCACCCCAATATCGTAGATATTTATGGTATATCAAAAAACACAACTGCGTTTACTGTTGCTATGCAGCACCTTAACGGTGGCAGCCTGCAAGAACGGCTCGCAAGGCCTTATTCACTTAAACAGTTTTTACCTATAGCCAATGGCATTTGCAGCGCGCTTAAATTTTCTCATGACAATGAAATTGCACATGGAAACTTACGCCCTAGCAATATTTTATTTGATGACAATAAAAATATTAAATTAACGGATTTTGGACTAGCCGAGCATTATACCAATAGCAGGAATCACAATGACTGGTATCAACCAAAAGATCAGGGCTGCACCTCAAAAACAAGAGATATATACAGTAGTGGTGCTATTTTCTATCACATGCTAACAGGAGAATTAGTCCACTTCAAAAACAAACGTATTCAAGGCAATGCTATTTTTGATGCCCTGGAAAATGATATGCAAGACTTATTGCGTAATTTAATGGAAGAAGACCGCATTGATCATTACCATTCATTCGATCAGGTGATACCCGATATAGAAAAAATTAGTCTCAGCCTAAATATAAAAACCCCTAAACGGCCTAAAAGGCGACAAAAATACAAAAAAGAAAAGTCAGGTATTTTATCTCAGATAGTTTTAATTATTGGTGTAATTTCTGCTATTACTTTAATTTCTTTGCTTATTTATTTAAGTTTAAATAAGTCATCAACAGTGCTTAAATCCACTCTCTATTCATTTTTGTAATTTCAAGCTCGCTGAACTCCAGAACCATTGCTTCAATTAAGTTATATTGTTTATCTAAATAGGACTTATCATTACTGATAATACAAATTCCAAGCATGGCTCTTTGCCAATCATCTAGAAAATCCACTTCTGCAATAGATACATTAAAACGATGACTGATACGCTCTTTAAGACTTTTAATTTGACCACGTTTATCTTTTAAAGAATGCGCCAATGGAATACGTAGTTCTAACTTAATCAATAAAATGTGCATGTTTAAACACGCTCTTTTAAAATATGCCATGATGCTTGATGATCATGGCATATTAATGCGGATAAAATTTAACTGTTACAGCTGTTTTATTTCTAAACCAAGCTGTTTAACAAGCGCTTCATGTACCGGGTTAGTTATGACAGCGACACTCGCCACTTCAGGTTTTAGATACATCCCCCCTACACGTTTCAAATCTGCCACGGTCACTTTTAAAACGCGCGCTCTAAACAGATGCCTCTGCTCAGAGGTGCGCCCATAAAGCTCATTATGAAACGCCTGTTTGGCTTCACCTGCAGGCGACCCCGGCTTATCCATACTGCCGATAACACCCAGTATAGATTCCTCTACCTGCAGGTCAGTATGCTCTTCGTTCAACAACCACTCTATGGCTTTATCAAAATCATCGAGTGTCTCTGTTAAACGTGGATCACGGTATGAATAGAATCTAAAACAGGCATTGCCTGGCTCATGACTTGCTCCACCACCATATGCCCCGCCCTGCTCACGAATCACACGATGTAAAAAGCCATTTCTTAAAAAACCACCCAACACTGTTAATGCCGCAGCATCCGGATGATTCACTGGCACAGTTGGATAGGCCTTGGCACAAAAGTTAACCTGTGTACTGGTTAACCAGGCCTGGTTAATTTTTTCTTTAACCCTTGGCAGCGTAAAAGCGTTACTGGTTTGATTACCCTTACCCGCCCAGTATTGTTTAATATCCGCTTCAATAACGGCTTGCTGATCTTTTTCCGCAACACTTAAATAACGTCGCGGTGCAGCAATAATCTTTTTATGAATAGCCGAAAATTGATCGGCTAATTGCTGCAAAGCAGCTGCATCGCTTAAGCTATCATCCAGATCTTTAAGGTATTTAGTTCCCTGTAACCCAGATAAGCGATTACTTAACTCAGCTGCCGGACTCATTCCACTACTCGCCACAAGCATAGCCAAACTATGCCCTTGCCCCGTAACACTTTGTTCACGACGGGCACGTTTTTGTGAAACTAACTCTCGTATACGATCTAGCTCATCGAAGCGCGCAGTTTGCAACATTTCTGACATGAGCTCATTTAGCTGTTGATGATTTCGTGTAAGCGCTTTACCTGAAAAAACAAAGTGCGCTTTTATCTCTTGCTCATTTTCAATTAAACCACGCACACTGGTATAGGCATTAACACCACCACTGACGCTATCTTGCCATGCCTGTGATTGCAGATAATCTTTTTCAGCATAACCCAACTCAGGCAAACAATAAGTGTAAACCGGTAATAAATTAACCAGTTCTTCTTCTAGTTCTGGCAACTCAATAACCACCTGCTGATAGATTAAACCGTTAGTGCCCTGATCAAAAAAATCATGTTCAAGATCATTAATATTTGAACTAGAACCTGTGGGTATTTTCATTTTCGCAGGCACATCTTGTAAACCGACTTTAGGCAAAATGCTGATATCATCTATTTCATTTTGTCTGGCCTGAAGTGCTTCCGCCTGATCAATGATCTGTTGTTTTTCTTCGGCAGATAGGTTTGCCTTTATCTGCGCCAATTTATCCGCTTCGGCTTTTTCTTTTGCTTTGCTTAATTCGGTATCGGGTGTCATCACTAAACGAATGCGATGTTGATTTTCCAGTAAATTTTTCTTCACCAGATTTTTAATAAAATCTGGATCCTTTATATCTTCATGTAACTGCTCTAGTACAGGCTCCAGGTTCATTACCGACATAGGGTCACCGCGATGAATTGCCGCAGACAAACCGCCGAGGATTAACTGCATACCATATGGATAACCATCACCACCAATTTCTCGCTGGCCCAGTTCCAGTTGATGCAATACCGCTTCTACCTGCGATTGCTCTACACCGTTGTCTGCAACGTCCTGCAATACGTTTAATACCAATGCTTCTACTGCATCTGCATTTTTTTCTTCTGAGGCCTCTACACCACACATGAAACTCATTTCACGATTGGAATCTTCCAGGCCACATAAAGGTGAAGGTGCAGCACCTAAGTCTGTTGTTTCTAACGCCTTCTGCAGTGGTGAAGCCGAGTTATCGAGTAACACACTCGACATTAAATGCGCCTGTAACATATCTTGCAATGAGGTGCTCTGCCCTAATAACCAGCTAATGACGATATGTGTTTTGGCACTGGTATCTTCTTCATCCAGTGCATAGCTAGCCGCAAAATTATGCGGCTCAGTGTAACGCTGTTCATCATCTACTTTTATAACGGTGTCTAATTTTTCAAAACGGCTCAGTGCCTTCTCTTCAAACACCGCTTGATGTTCATGCGCAGGAATATCACCAAAGGTCATAAACACCGCATTCGATGGGTGATAATTCACTTTGTAAAAATCTTTTAATTGCTGGTAGCTTAAATCAGGGATATTCGCAGGTTCACCGCCGGAATTATAATGATAGGTTGTAGTTGGAAACAGGTGCTCTGTAACCGTTTGCCACAATGTACTTACCGCAGAGCTCATCGCGCCCTTCATTTCATTGAACACAACACCTTTGTATACCAGAGGCGTTTCTGCATCGTCCGGGGTTTCAAACTCGAAACGGTGGCCTTCTTGCGCGAAATCTAACTCATGCAAACGAGCGAAGAAAACCGCATCCAGATACACGTCCATCAAATTATCAAAGTCTTTGCGATTTTGACTGGCAAAGGGATAGGCTGTCCAGTCACTGCTGGTAAAGGCATTCATAAAGGTGTTTAGTGAGCGACGAATCATCATAAAGAAAGGGTCGCGTACCGGATAGCGCTCACTACCACACAGCACGGTGTGCTCAAGCATATGCGCCACACCCGTGGAATCCGTAGGTACAGTGCGCAGTGCAACTAAAAAGACATTTTCATTATTATCTGCGGATAAGTGATAATGCACCGCAGCGGTTTTTATATGCTCATACTCCTCAATAACGATGTTGAGCGAGTCTATTTTCTGTGATCGTTTCCACTGAAAGGCAGGGTGCTGCTGGGCAGGCTTGAAATCGTCAGACGACATATAAAAATCCACTATGATTTATTTAGCTGCTGATTGTAACCCTGTTAGCACATTGAATAAAACCGATACCTTAACTTCCAGGCGTATTGCCTGATCACGGTTTTTACCTGAGGTCGATTTGTGCGAGAATAGACGAGCGCATAAGACGCTAACAATGACTAAAAGAAAGCCACCTATAATGAATAAACCGCTTACTGCCGAACAGTTAAGACCTAGCTGTACCGCTAATACTCTCCCCTTTAAAACTACGGCAGAGTTAAATGAGCTGCCCGACGTACTCGGCCAGGATCGGGCATTTGAAGCCATAGAGTTTGGTATTAATGTCAGCCACCGCGGCTTCAACCTATATGTAATGGGCTCTTCAGGGCTGGGTAAACACGGTTTAATTCGTAAATACCTAAACAGCGTATCCATCGACAAAGAAACACCCCCAGACTGGTGCTACGTACGCAACTTTGACCAGGACTACAAACCCACGGCACTTAAGCTGCCTGCGGGTCAGGGTCGCAAGTTCAAAAAGCACATGAAAAACCTGGTAGAAGACCTCGGTAAGGCGGTTAATGCTGCCTTTGAGGCCAGTGAATATCAGGAGCAAATACAGGTTATTGAAAAGTCATTTCAAGCCGCCCAGTCAAATTTACTGGATAAACACGCACAGCAAGCGCTCGAGCAGGAAATTGATCTAAGCCATACTTCATCCGGTTTCATGTTATCGCCCATGCAAGGCGGTAGAACCATTACCGAAGATGAGTTTGATGAACTACCTGAAGATCTGCAAAATCAGATTGAAGACAAGATTGCGACTTTTCAGGATGAGCTTGAATACCTGGCACCTGAAATGTCACGCCAACGCCGTGAACACAATATTAAAATTAAAAAGCTCAATCGTAAGGTGGCATTATTTGCGACGAGTAGTTTAGTTAAAGATGTTAAGCGTAAATACAAATCACTGCCCGAAGTAAGTAACTACTTAAAAGGCCTGCAAGAAGACGTTCTACATCACCTGGATGAATTCACTGAAGGTGATGAAGATGAATCGCCTAACAACGAAGCTCCTCACCCATCAAGTAGTAAAAAAGAATCCTTACAGCGCTATCAGGTAAACCTGTTAGTCGATTGCTGCAATCAAAAAGGTGCGCCGGTTATTTATCTCGATAATCCAACCTATCAAAATTTGGTCGGCCGTATCGAATATGAAAGTCGTTCCAATGGCCCGGGTAATAATTTTACACTGATAAAACCAGGCGCTTTGCTACAGGCTAATGGTGGCTATCTGGTATTAGACGCACACAAAATACTCAGCACACCCCATGCATGGGATGCCCTCAAGCGAAGCCTGTATGCTAAAAAGGTTAAAATCGAAAATATTGATCAGGTTGTCGGTGGCGATGTATCGGTTACCTTAGAGCCAGAAGCGATTCCACTTAAAATAAAAGTCATTTTGCTGGGCGATCGCAATACATACTATGCACTGCATGAAGTCGACCCCGACTTCCCTGAGCTGTTTAAAGTCGAAGCCGACTTCGAAGAAGAACTACCGCGTAACTCAGAAACTACTCTGCAATATGCGCGCTTAATTGCATCCAGAGCACGTAAATTTGAATTGAAAGATTTAGATGCAAGTGCCGTGGCGCGCATTATTGAATTTAGCTCGCGCCTGGCAAATGATATAGAGAAACTATCTACTCGCCTACGTACCATCGATGACTTACTCATTGAAACACAATACTGGGCAGGACAGGCCAGTAACGAGATTATTACCGGTGACGATGTACAAAAGGCGATCGATGCGCAAATTCATCGTACCAGTCGCCTGCAGGGGCTGATTCAAAGTGATGTGCACCGTGGCACCTTAATGATTAACACCGAGGGTGAAGCGGTGGGCGAAATAAACGGCCTGTCTGTGTTTGAAATCGGCAAGTTCGGTTTTGGCCAGCCATCTAAAATTTCTGCCACCGTACATTTAGGTGATGGGAAAATCATAAATATTGAACGTGAAGTTGATTTAAGCGGGTCGATTCACGACAAAGGCGTATTAATTTTATCCGCCCTGCTCGCGAGTCGCTATACAAAAGATACACCACTGTCTTTCTCTGCCAGCATTACCTTTGAGCAGTCATACGGCCTTATTGATGGTGACAGCGCATCCGTCGCTGAACTGTGCGTTTTAATCTCCGCGCTTATCGAATTACCTATTCAACAAGGCTTTGCAGTCACTGGCTCATTAAATCAACAAGGCCTTGTGCAAGCCATAGGTGGCGTTAACGAAAAAATTGAAGGTTTCTATGACATTTGCAATCAACGTGGGCTCACCGGTAAACAGGGCTGTATTATCCCCGCGGTGAATATTAAAAATTTATCCCTGAGACAGGATGTTGTCGATGCCATTGAAAAGGGGCAATTTAATATTTACCCGGTAAAGCATTATGAAGAAGCGCTGGAATTATTAATTGGCTTACCCGCTGGTGAAGAGCATATTGATGGCAGTTTTGATAAAGACAGCATTAATGATCGTGTGGTTAAACGACTTTGCCAATATGCAAAAAACCGTAAAGCAGCACAAATCATTTTGTAGAAATCACTCGCATTTTCTTAACCAGCGCAGGCAATAAACCCGCAGCATAAATACAAGCCCCAGTAATTGTTAGTTGGGCTTGTATTTTTTACCACAAGTATTAATCCCCGCCTAATATTCATCACAGTCGATAAAACACTGACTATACTCATTACTGATATTAAATACTTAGGGCTAATCAGCTGTGGATCAAATCACTAACGTTCATCAAAAAGCACTTTCCATCAATATGGATAAAGGCCAGTACGGCACCATCGCTGAGATTGGTGCGGGGCAGGAAACCGCACGCTGGTTTTTCCGTGTAGGCGGTGCAGCGGGCACTATAGCCAAGGCTATCTCCGCTTATGACATGCAGTTTAGTGATTCAATTTATGGCAAGTCTTCGCGCTATGTCAGTCGCGATCGCCTCAATGCCATGCTCGACCTTGAATACAAACTCATCATCGAGCGTATCGGCGAAAAACGCGGCAATGAAAGTACATTTTTTTCATTTGCCAATACCGTCGCCTCCCGTAGTTTTACCCGGGATGTAGATGGCCAGGGCTGGATTGGTATAAAATTCCAAAGCTCACCGTGTAGCGAACCCTCAAAAATAGATATACATGTGCATCTGCAGGCAAAAGATGTTGCAGAAGATCAGCAGAACATTGGCGCACTAGGTGTTAACTTAATTTATGCAGCACTTACCTTTCATAAAGAACCAGAGAAACTACTGAAATCATTAATGGATAGCTTGTCCTACGATGAACTCGAAATCGACATGGTTGATTTTTCCGGCCCCGCGTTTGCACATATCGATAACCGCTTAATGGCACTCAGGCTGGTTGAATTCGGCATGACACAGGGCGCAATGTTTAATGCCAACGGTGAAATTGTTCATCCCGCAGATGTCCTGTATAAAAAAGCGGTACTCATTGAGCGTAGTCGCTTCAACCCACCTACCCTGTTAAATATAAACATGCTCGATTGTGCACAAGAAGCATTTTTAGATGATCACGGTATTCCTGCAGATGAACTCAGCGTCATATCTGAAATGACCCTGCACAATTTAAAAGCCGGTGAAGATATCTGCGCAAAAGATTTTTTACAACGTGCGGACATACTCTGCGCATTAGGCAAAAATGTGCTTATCTCCAATATGGGAGAATATTACAAACTCGCCGACTACCTGTTTAGATGCACACAAAGACCAATGGCCATTGCTTTAGGTATTCCAACATTAAACGATATCTTTAATGAAAAATATTATGAAAATTTACCAGGCGGAATTTTAGAGGCCTTTGGTCGCCTGTTTAAATATGATTTACGCCTCTATGTTTCACCCTGCCTGGAAGGTGAATGCGACGAATACATTACAACAGACAACTACCAACCTGAAGAACACTTAATCCATTTATATAAATATTTATGTGAGAACAAGTTTATCTCGCCATTAAACAGCGTTAATAAAGAATACTTAAGTATTCACTCGCATAAGGTACTGGAAGAAATAAAGAAGGGAGATAGTGCGTGGGAAGCCAAGGTACCGGAGTTGGTCAGGGATGTGATTAGAAATAAAAAATTATTTGTACAAGTCGACTGATCTGTAATAGTTTAGAAAGCATATTTTTAAACTCAACGACTATGGACTGAAAGTCCATAGGTTGGCGACTCAGGACTAAAAGTCCTCTCTTATGCAATTCACTACCCATTAATAACCACATACAAATACAATCAATCTGTAGGGTGGATCAAGCGAAGTGGATCCACCCATTTCACCTTTTAATTCTGGTGGATCCGCTTCGCTTGATCCACCCTACTTTTCTTGAAATAGTTCTAGCTTCATTAACACATGTGTAGCAGCTAAAGCCTTGCACTAAAGTGCATAGTTTTAACTAGCGCCCTAAAAAATAAAAAAAGGGGTGCCAGTGGCACCCCTTAATTCGCTAAACAGTATTATCGTTTTTATTTATTCATTACGATTTTCTTTATACAACCCTGACTAGTCGTTAGAGCGATCTTCCTCAGCATTCGCCCAGCTCATTTTTGCATGCTGAGAGTGGCCTTTTTTCATGCGACGGTCAATTTTAGACGCTTTATTCATCACATGATAAATATAGTTCTGTTCCTGTACTCCGTGCATTAAATAAGCGCCTGCGCCACCTGCATAAATTGCAACATCTTCAGCAGCATGGGTTTCTGAGCTAAGAGGTACCAGGGCTTCCTGATGGAAACCTTCATCTTCGGTGTCTACCGATGTCAGGTCTGCAACGCGGCCAGTCTGGATTGGCACGTCATAATGCGTATCACCACCCGTTTCTAATGATGCATAACCTCGGCCATTCGTATAGTTCAGCGTTGTGTAAGGCATGCCGTCACCCGCCATTGAATAGCTGTCTTTGGCTTCTCCACGACTGTCATTGCCCACAACTTTACCCAGTATTGGGTTACCACGAGTTGGATAGCCTGCAATCGTAAATACGTGGCTGTGGTCAGCGGTGACAATAATAAGCGTGTCGCGTGGATCCGTTTTTTCCATCGCAGATTTTACAGCCTTAGAAAATTCAATCGCATCTGTTAACGCACGATAAGCATTGCCAGCATGGTGGCCATGGTCAACACGACCTGATTCAACCATGAGGAAATAACCTTTATCATTTTTTTGCAGCACATCAATGGCTTTGCTGGTCATTTCTGTTAATGATGGTTCACCGCCAACATCATTTTTACGATCTTCGTCATACTCCATATGCGAACGATCAAACAGACCTAGTAGATGATCTGTATTGTCAGTATCAATCGCATCAAACTGTTTTTTGTTCCAGACAAAAGCCGCGTTGTCGTAATTTTCAACCCACTCTTCAGTCAGATTGCGTTGGTCATCACGCTCACCGGTTTTACCTGCATCTTCAAGGTCAGCCATATTGCGCGGCCAGAAGTTACGCCGTCCACCGCCCAGTGCAACTTCAAGTCCATTGCCGTAAGGGAACTCAACTAATTGACGGGCAATATCTTTACAGCCATTATCAACTGCTTCTTGAGGTAAGTCGTGGTCATCTTCCCAGTTACGCTCAGGAACGTGTGCATAAGTTGCCGCAGGTGTGGCGTGAGTGATACGTGCTGTAGAAATAATGCCAGTTGATAAGCCGGCGATTTCTGCCTGCTCTAAAAACGTCGTTAGCTCGGTACCTTTACTGCTGGCGCAGTCGCCACGAAATGCATTTTGATTAACCGAGATAACACCGGCTTTACTTTTAACACCCGTCATCATAGCGGTCATGGTGCCTGCTGAATCTGGCGTTTGCTGGTTGGTGTTATAGGTTTTGCTAAGTGCTACATACGGCATGGTTTCAAAACTTAGCTGATTCTCTTCGCCGCTTTCGCCGCGTAACTGGCCTTCAAGAATACGCGCCGCAGTTGTTGTGCTGACACCCATTCCATCGGCAACAAATAGAATAACATTCTTAGCTTTATGCCTGTTAGCCTGAAGGTTCTTAGCTGTTTGAATAGCCGCTTCGCCATCAGCATACCATTTCTCAGGTGATTCATTTGCGGGGCCAGCCTGAGCTATTCCCATCAGTGCTGCACCCATGGCAGATGCTAGTAAAGTGTTTATAAATTTAGTGCGTTTCATTTATATATCCCCAACCGATAAGTCATATTCTTTAGTATGTTTGGGCCGTCCACTGGCATGCAGGTATCCTTACAATGAGCAAGATACGATCTATATATGACTTATTTGTTGCTAATAAATGAAGAAATAGAGAAGTTTTTTGTAGAGTGCAACAAGCAGCGCGGTTCCACCAATTTCAGCGACAATGGTGGATCCACTTCGCTTGATCCACCCTGCTCAATAACAATAAGTTTTGTGGGCTAGTGGCAAACATCCCTGTGACTTGCCAAAAATTGTTTCTTCCCAGGGGTAAAATCACACGGACGTGCCCGTATAAATTTTCTTGACGTAGTGATAAGCCAGGACGACGCATCAGCACGGCCCGACAACGAAGCTTTAAACTTCAGTTTGTGAGCTGGGTTATTCCTCTCGAAAATAGTTTTTACTCTGAGCTTAATTATTTTAATTCTGAGCTTCTGAGTTGCACTAGCAACTTGAATCCACGTTATATAATTAGAGCCTGCAGTAGAATTATTTACGTTCAGGTGTAAACATATCTCGAACAACATCTAGCAGCGTATGGCTACTGAGATCTTTAAACTCACCTGCATCAAAAAAACGCCCACCGCACGATGGGCAGCTTTCAAACCAGATGTGATGTTGACGAGAATCAACCATACGAATCATTGGCATATTTGCGCAGGCAGGGCAATTAATTCGATCAATAGTGTTGCTAGCCACACCAACTTTTGCATCACCAGTATCTAAGATCTTCGCTTGAGAGATAAATTTTTCACTCTCAAGAATATCGAACCATAGTCCTTTACATGATATACAGCGGTCTACTTCTCCGCTTTCCATCTTTACAACTTCCATTTCAGAATGACACTTCGGGCATTTCATGATTAACACTCCTTATAAAAAACTCAACGCCTATGGACTGAAAGTCCACAGGTTGGCGACTGAGGACTAAAAGCCCTCCCTTATACAATACCACTCACAATACATTTTATTAATTGCACTAAAATTCAATCAATTTGTAGGGTGTTTATTTTCATTGTCAACAGGACTTGCTCAATTAAAACAGGATTAAAATACACCTAAGCTTACTATTAAAAGTGTAGGATAGTCAGCCACCAAGTTACCAATACTAATAATTAGATTAATTTAAGAGAAGCCAAATGTCTCAACCATCCTATGATAAAGCCGTAGGCCTAATTGACGCCGCCAACAACGAAGATCCCAATATAGAAATAGCCGATGGCAAAGAATGGCCAAAAGAAAGCCTGTATGCATTTCGTATGTCAGAGATGCTTGAACGCTATAAGCCAGAATCTGATGATGTAGCCAAACTGGCGATTCGTGGGCAACATATCCAGCGTTGGCAATCACCGCGCAGCGACTACCCAATGGATCGCAAGGGCTATCATCAGTGGCGAACGGCACTATACACATTTCATGCAGAGCAAGTAGCCGCGTTAATGCTTGAAGCCGGTTACGATGAAGTAGCGCTTGAGCGAGTTAGAATGGCGGTGGGTAAACGTGCTATCAAAGCAAACGCAGACACTCAGTTACTGGAAGATGTCGCAAGCCTGGTATTTATAGAGCACTACATGCTGGCCTTTGCTGAAAAACACCCAGAATACGATGAAGATAAATGGATTGATATTATTCGCAAGACCTGGAAAAAAATGTCAGATGATGCCCATGAATTTGCACTGGCCGGAAAAATTGTTTTGCCTGAGCCACTGATTCCGCTTATTCAGAAATCGGTTAGTCGTTAAGAAGCTTATTACTTTTTAGCGACACGGGTATATTCCTAAGTTTTTGAAAAACAGGTGTCGTAGGAATTAAATTCAAATCTCTACGGCATCTTTATATTGCGCTCCAAAGGGAATTAAAATTCTTAGTTCCCGCAAAGATCTTATTTATCATTTACTTCCTCGGCAGAACTCATGAATCGTACGATTTGTTTCTTCATGAATCTATCGGTAGGACGAAATACATAAGCTGCAGCCGCAGTCATCAAAGAAAAGAACAACTTTTCTTCGTTATCATCAGCCACTATAAATACTAAGGCTAAAATCACTAAAATGATTATCAGGGCATAAACTATCCATGCCTTCTTCATATTTGAGGCATCTTGCTTATTGTTATTGTCTGTCATATTTCACACCATACACATTTAATTTGATATTGTTAGTTTATTAAAAACCAGCAGCAGGGCCATACATGACCCCGTTTTCCCTTCTGACTGGCCAGATTATCTCTCCTCATGAAGCTGACCATCAGCTTTGATGATGTTTTTATAATCCTCAGGTGACATCTTCTCTATGGCTAAAATAAAGGCAACCAGTTCCCATATCTGTTCATCAGAATGAGATTTTTCCCAGGCGGGCATCGCTGTGAGTTTAATTCCATTTTTAATCACCCAGAACATTTCCTCTGGCTCGTGTGCAGCGTTGTCACGTTTATAAAAGATCGGTGGTTGTGGGTAGAGTCCTTCATATATTTCAGAAGATTCAACCCCAGGTGAAAGATGACACTGCGCGCACATCTCTGCATAATTAACCGCTCCTCTGGCAATCAATTTTTGCTCCACAAGAGGCGGTGCAATGATGTCAGTAATGCGTGCCTCGATCGAACGCTCACGCACAATTTCCAGCAGAAAGCTTGTAATATCCCAGTGTTTTTCATTCGCCGCAATATTATATACGCCTGACCAGACAAATATAACCGTTGCCGCTAGTACCAGAAACAATCCACTAATGAGTAATTTAAACCTATTTGATTTCACGCTTTGCGCTCCATATATCGGGTTTATTTAATACCACAGTTAATACCTGCAATTGCACAGAGTCAGCAACAGGGTTGGGCCGTTCTATAACACATAGCATAGCATTACCCTATTCATTATTTTTTACAATCCGGCTAGACCCTATTTTCTTAGCCAGCCTCACATTTCACAAGTAAATTGTAAGGCCTGAGCCAGTTTTATCTGTCAGTGCTTATGCTTAATCTCTGATTCTCCCGGCTTATGCTCGAACCCTTTGCCATCATGTAGACTGGCACAGCCCGACAGACTCAGCAGCAATAAACCAAAACCGACTACGAGCCAGACATGTCTGAATGTTTTCTGTACTTGCATATGTTCACCTGTGTGATTTTTACTGCCCCTTCACCAGGAACAGAATAATAATATCCAATATCTCAAAATAGATTTAGGTACGAATGATATTTCTGAATCCAGAACCAGCAAAAAGTTCCTTTTCAGAGAAAGAGGTCATGATCAGGAACAGTAAGCTCAGATCTTTCCATGATACATGCCATCATCCTGTTCATTATTTTTTACCATCCGACTGACTGTAGAATAATGACAAGCAAAATACTCCTTATTTATTTTAAGGTATAAGCCCCCGTTAAATAGACGTTGTATATCGCTTTTTTAGGCTCGTTATATTTTGTCTTATAGAATCCTGACGTTCTAAGCAATTTTCTTTTTTATAAAAAAACGTTATCTTATCATTGATGAAATTTCTGACGCCATAAATATCTGGTTTTTTAAATCGCTCCATATCGATGGTAACCCAGGCCCTTCTCTCACAAAATTTATATAGTGTACAATCGCGCGTTTTTGTTGTTTTGAAAATTGACCTAATAGCCAGTTAACTTCTAACCAGGGTAGGACAGGTACTTCACCAATCATCGCATGATAGCTACTCCACTTCCAGGCCGATATGTTTTTTATCATATTTGCACACAATGGATTCAGTACAACGTATCTCGACAATTCCATTAAATAGGTATCTTGCTCTACCATAATACCTTTAAATCGGCCTTGAAATACGTGCCCTGCACGTTGATGTCTAAATTGCTATAATGATCGAGACACTATCTAACTACGTTTTGTTAGTAATAATAACAACAGGATATAATAAAATGCTTATTCGAATTCTTTTTTTATCTGTTTTCCTTATACCTACTGCTTTTGCAAACGGGTCAGAGCAATTCCTACTGGACTTTAAAATCACCCAGGGAGAACGAAAAATTGAGATGGGTAAGTTCTTTGTTAATAACAAACAACATGTCTGGAGCAAAGGTGTTAAACGGACCTATGCAAAAGTAAGTTGTTTACAGCAGTCATCAGGAAAAATACAAAAAACATTTTCTATGCTAGATCTGTTCTCAGGTGTTCGAATTATGCATCTACTGGAAGGAGATAAGGTAAAACTTACCGTAACTCGAAACACAGTACAGCCAGCGCTAAAAGAAATTCGAGCATTAGGTAAAAATGAATGCAAAAATTTATCTCCCATAGTTACGACGACTACCCAGCACTATACCTTACCAGCAAAAGCAGGCGCTAATGAGCAATATGCTTTTGGAAAGAATTCAACCTTTAATGCTAATATAATTGTTATTGACAGCAGCCATAAATAATCACCATGATAAGAGCAAGGGTAATGGAGTGAATAAATTTTAATCCCTCCATTACCTTTAATAATAGAAAGGCTTATTATTTTTCACCGATCTTTATAATTTAAATGTAAACGTCTGGCGAAGTGCACATAATAAGATTTACTCAACTATGCTAGTGCTTCTGCATTCCAGGGCAGTAAATAATCTATATCTTCAGGTTTACCAGGAAGCTGTTCAAATAAGTATTTCAAATA